>Ga0164296_1000214_pt1 | contig 74233 bp, 73 predicted proteins | sample GEODES057metaG_FD_113533 | JGI IMG/M metagenome (GOLD analysis project Ga0164296, IMG submission 113533) | Dystrophic lake water microbial communities from Trout Bog Lake, Wisconsin, USA - GEODES057 metaG | ecosystem: Environmental > Aquatic > Freshwater > Lake | place: USA: Trout Bog Lake...
GCGCTTGCGCCCGATAACGATCAGAATGAAAAGAACGACCCCCGGTGGGACGTTTTGAAAAAGATTAAATGATATAATTTTAGGAAGTATGCCACATCCAAAACGGAAATTTTCAAAATCGAGAACAGCGAAACGCAGAACGCATTACAAAGCTGAGGCTCCTACTTTAACCACTTGTAAAGCTACAGGTGCTGTACATTTACCGCACAGAGCTTACACGGTTGACGGTAACCTGTATTACAACGGAAAGATCCTGATCGAAAACGCTGCATCGGCCTAAGTTATATTTTCTGAAATGAAGATTGGCTTGGATATCATGGGCGGTGATTTCGCCCCGAAGGCTGCAGTTTTGGGGGCAATTAAGGCCCATCAAACCCTGCCAGATGATCAGAAGCTTGTGCTTATTGGCGACCGTGAGGTGGCTGAAGCTATTCTTCAGGAAAATAACTACGATCCCGCACATTTTGATTTCGTACATACCACTGAAGTGATCGGTATGGGCGAACATCCCGCCAAAGCTGTCGTTAAGAAACAGGACTCGAGCATATCGGTCGGGTTTCAGCTGCTCAAGGAGGGGAAGATAGATGCGTTCTCTTCAGCCGGTAATACCGGCGCCATGCTGGTTGGTTCGGTACTGAGCGTGAAGACCATTGAAGGGGTTTTACGCCCTGCCATGTCAACCAACGTTCCGAAATTAGCCGGTGGTTTTGGTATCCTGCTTGATGTGGGCGCCAACGCCGATTGCAAACCCGAATACTTACTGCAATTTGGAATACTCGGCAGCCTGTTTGCCGAAGCGGTTTATAATATTCCAAATCCGCGGGTATCGCTATTGAATATTGGCGAGGAAGAAGAAAAGGGCAATATGCTATGCCAAACAGCCTATCCGCTGTTTAAGGGAAGTTCGAAATTTAACTTTGTAGGTAATATAGAAGGTCGGGATCTGTTCAGCGATAGTGCAGACGTATTTGTGACCGATGGTTTTACCGGCAATGTGGCGCTGAAAATGGCCGAGTCATTTTATGTGATCTCGTTGAAAAAGAAAATAAACGACGAATTCTTTGCGCGCTTCAATTATGAGCAATATGGTGGCAGTCCTATCCTCGGTATCAATGCACCGGTGGTGGTTGGGCACGGCATATCAAGCCCCGAAGCGATAAAAAATATGGTGCTCCTGTCGAGGGATATGGCACAAAGTGGCCTGGTCGACAAATTAAAACAAGCATTTCAGTAAATCTACCTCTGTATAGATGAATAAAATTCATGCTGCTATTACTGCCGTCAATGGATACGTTCCGGACTATGTGTTAACTAACCACGAACTGGAAACCATAGTAGATACCAACGACGAGTGGATCACCTCCCGCACAGGAATAAAAGAGCGGCGCATACTCAAAGGCGAAGGCCTTGCAACATCAGACCTGGCGGTTCCGGCTGTTGAAGGTTTGCTCAAAAAACGCGGCATTACCGCCGACGAAATAGAACTGATCATTTTTTGTACCACCACGCCTGATATGCCTTTTCCGGCTACGGCTAATGTGCTGGCTGATAAAATTGGCGCAAAAAACGCCTGGGGATATGATCTGCAGGCAGCTTGTTCGGGATTTATTTTCGGCCTGGCTACCGGTGCGCAGTTCATCGAAAGCGGGAAACATACAAAAGTATTAGTGGTGGGCGGCGATAAAATGTCGTCTATCATCAATTATCAGGATCGTGCTACCTGCATCATTTTTGGTGATGGCTGCGGCGCTGTTTTGCTGGAGCCTAATACCGAAGGCAATGGTGTGATAGATTCTGTTTTGAAAAGTGATGGCTCGGGCCGTGCATTTTTGCATCAGAAAGCGGGTGGCTCGTTAAAACCTGCTACCCACGAAACTATTGATGCCAATGAGCATTTTGCTTACCAGGAAGGGCAGGCGGTATTTAAATTTGCGGTAACCAATATGGCCGATGTGGCTGCAGAGGTTATGGAACGCAATGAGTTGAACTCGGATGATATTGCCTGGCTGGTTCCGCATCAGGCTAATAAGCGTATAATTGATGCTACGGCAAACCGTACCGGTGTAAGTGCCGATAAGGTGATCATTAATATTGAGCGTTACGGAAACACCACTAATGGTACTATTCCATTATGTTTGTGGGAGTGGGAAAGTAAATTTAAAAAGGGCGATAACCTGATACTGGCTGCTTTTGGTGGCGGTTTCACCTGGGGATCGATATACCTGAAGTGGGCTTATTAATAGCAGCATTAATATAAGCCTGCTATTTTAAAGAAATGTTTTGTTTATTTGCTGTTGCTAAATACTAACTAACAATAACCTTTAAAAATTAAAAACCGGCAGACTTGCTTTTTTGCATGGCTGCACATAACTTAGATACAATCTTTGTCTAAAACCAATTCCAAACTTATGGATATTAAACAGATTCAGGACCTGATCCGCTTCGTGGCAAAATCGGGAGTAAATGAAGTTTCGATCGAACAAGATGATTTCAAGATCACGATAAAAACCAACCAGGCTCCTACCTATGTCACCGCATCTGTTCCTGTTGAACCGGTTTATGCTCAGGCACCTGTTGCTGCGGCAGCCCCTGCACCATCAGCAGAAGCGCCTGCTCCGGCAGCTGCACCAGTAGCCGACACTTCGAAGTTTATTACGATAAAATCGCCTATGATCGGTACTTTCTACCGCTCGGCAGCACCAGACAAACCTTTGTTTGTAAATGTTGGCGACGAAATTAAAGAAGGTCAGGTACTGTGTATCATCGAGGCGATGAAACTATTCAACGAGATAGAGTCTGAAGTTTCAGGTCGCGTTGTGAAGGTATTGGTTGACAATGCTTCACCTGTTGAATACGACCAGCCATTATTTTTGGTTGAACCAGTATAAACGATTACACCGGTAAACCTGGTGATTACACTGATTTTTTTGATCATGTGAATTAGCAATTTTATTTATTGAATTAATCGTTGTAATCGAGATGGAAACCGGTCAACTCCCAAAAGGAAAAGAAATGTTTAAGAAAATATTGATAGCAAACCGCGGTGAAATTGCCCTTCGTGTGATACGTACGTGTAAGGAAATGGGCATTAAAACCGTTGCTGTTTATTCAACGATAGACCGCGATAGTTTGCACGTTAGATTTGCTGATGAGGCAGTTTGTATAGGCCCACCTCCCAGCCGCGATTCTTATTTAAATATTCCGAATATCATCTCGGCCGCTGAGGTAACCAATGCCGATGCCATACACCCTGGCTACGGCTTCCTTTCTGAAAATGCCAAGTTTTCGGCTATTTGTGCCGATTATGGTATCAAGTTTATTGGTGCAACTTCTGATCAGATCAATTCCATGGGCGATAAGGCTTCGGCTAAAGCAACCATGAAAAAGGCTGGCGTACCAACCATACCGGGCTCGGAAGGTTTGCTGTCGGATGTAAAAGAAGGTATTGCAATAGCCAACAGGATCGGTTATCCGGTGATATTAAAAGCAACTGCCGGTGGTGGTGGCAGAGGTATGCGACAGGTTTGGAAAGATTCGGAATTTGAAGCTGCCTGGGATTCGGCCAGGGCCGAGTCGGCTGCCGCTTTTGGCAACGATGGGCTTTACCTCGAAAAATACGTGGTTGATCCTCGCCACATTGAGATACAGGTTGTAGGCGATCAGTACGGTAAGGTATGTCACCTTTCTGAACGCGATTGCTCTATACAGCGCAGGCACCAGAAACTGGTAGAGGAATCTCCTTCGCCGTTCATGACCGAGAAGCTGCGTAAGAAAATGGGTGATGCGGCCATTAAGGGCGCAAAAGCCGTTAAATATGAAGGTGCAGGCACCATCGAGTTTTTGGTGGATAAAGACCGCAACTTCTACTTCATGGAGATGAATACCCGTATTCAGGTGGAGCACCCGGTTACCGAAGAGGTGATCAACTTTGACCTGATCAAAGAACAGATCAAGGTTGCAGCGGGCATCCCTATTTCGGGTAAAAATTACGAACCAACCATGCATGCCATTGAGTGCAGGATCAATGCTGAAGACCCGGCGAATAATTTCCGCCCGGCTCCCGGTAAGATCACCAATTTCCACTCACCAGGTGGTCATGGGGTGCGCATAGATACGCATGTGTATTCAGGCTATGTTATCCCTCCAAATTATGATTCGATGATTGCCAAGGTGATCTGCGTGGCACAAACCCGCGAAGAAGCCTTAAGCACCATGGAACGTGCTTTGAGCGAATTTGTGATAGAGGGTATCAAAACCACCATTCCGTTCCATTTACAATTATTGAAGGATCCTAATTTCAGGGCTGGTAACTTTACCACCAAATTCATGGATACCTTTGAGTACAAGGTTTAACTGAGACTATTAAATAATTAAAACGTAAATAGCATGCTGAAGATTCAGGATGCTATTTACTTTAAGACGATGAGCAAGCTAGGTGATAAAATAGTAAATTCCATCAAAGGCAAAGGAGGGGCAGTTCATGAAGGTGAAATGTCATTCTTTGAGCACCTTGAAGCGCTTCGCTGGCACCTGATCCGTTCGGCAGCTGCTATCCTGCTTATCGCCATTTTTGCATTTACCTTTTACCACGAGATATTTAACGGTATCATCTTTGCACCGGGTAATTCCAACTTTTACACCTATCGCATGCTTTGCGATTTCAGCGGTTGGCTGCATGGTTTGGTCCCTGCGATCAATGCGGATGAATTTTGCGTGGCTCCATTCCAGGTGAAACTGATCAGTACCGAACTTGCGGGCCAGTTTACACTGCAGATCAACTCGGCCATCATTATTGGTATCACCATTGGTATGCCTTATTTGTTGTTTGAGATCTGGCGTTTCATCAGGCCGGCTCTGCATCAGAAAGAACGCCGGGCAGCTAGTGGTTTCGTGTTTTACTCGTCGTTCTTATTCGCCCTGGGTGTAATGTTTGGCTACTTTATAGTAACGCCTCTTGCGGTTAAGTTTTTGGCGACCTACTCGGTAAGTGACAGTATCAATAACCTGTTCAGCATTGATTCTTACATGTCAACCGTAACCATGCTTACCCTGGCTTCAGGGATAGCGTTCCAGTTACCTATCATTGTATATATCCTGGCTTATATCGGCTTGCTGACACCTAAATTTATGCGTCGTACACGTCGTTATGCAGTGGTGATCATCCTGATCCTGGCAGCATTTATTACGCCTACGCCGGATGCATTGACGATGATCGTGGTAGCTATACCGCTATTGCTTTTATATGAGCTTAGTATCGTTGTAGCTGCAGTGGTTGAAAAGCGCCGGTTAAAGAAAGAAGCTGAGTTTATGAACTCCTGATCATAAAGGCTTTCTAACAAATTCTTTACCTTCGTAGCTTAACTATTATCCTAAATTTGAGCGATGAATTCATTAAAAATTGCTATTGGCTCTGACCATGCTGGTTTTGAATATAAAGAAGCCCTGGCCGACTGGCTTGCGGGTGCTGACCTGAAAGACTTTGGCACTTATTCCGCTGCTTCTGTAGATTACCCTGATTTTGCCCATCCGGTAGCCAGCGCTGTTGAAAGCGGTGATTTCGATTTTGGTATTTTGGTGTGCGGAAGCGCGAACGGTGTGGCCATAACTGCCAATAAGCACCAGGGCATCCGTGCCGCTATTTGCTGGACCGAGGAACTGGCGGCTCTGGCGAGGCAGCATAACAATGCCAATATTGTATGTATACCGGCTCGTTTTATTTCTATCGAACTGGCAGAAAAGATTGTAGACACGTTCCTGCAAACTGAATTTGAGGGCGGACGTCATGCAAACCGTGTCGATAAAATGGCTTGTTGAGCGAAAAACAGCAAATAATTTTAGGAGAACATATTGATTTCTCCATCAAAAATCACAACATATTAAAATGAAAAAGATCTATTTAGGAATGATCGCGCTTGTTATCGGATCGTATGCCAGCGCCCAAAAACCCGGTGATCCGGCGAAATACGCTAAGCTGATATCAGCCGAAGATGCTAAAAAGCATCTGAGCATTTTAGCGTCGGATGAGTACGAAGGTCGCGAAACCGGTAAACCGGGTGCCGACAAAGCCGCTCATTATATCGAGGCCGAGTTTAAACGTTTGGGCTTGCAGGCGCCGGTGAACGGTTCCTATTTCCTGGATGTACCGCTGGTTGAAAATAAACTTAATATTTCCCTTTCCGCCAATGGGCAGGATCTGGCAAATGGTAAAGACTTTTTTGCGGGCAGAGGTAATATCGGCGATAAAACGATCAATGCCACTGAAATTGTTTTTGTTGGCTATGGTACCGATGCCGAAATTGCCAATACCGACCTCTATGGTAAAGTATTGCTTTGGGTAAATGAGGATAAACCCGAGGCAGGTAAAACTCCTAACACAAGCTACCGACTGAGCAGTGCCCGTACCGTGGTTCTTAAAAACCTTCAAAGTAAAGGTCCGGCATTGATCCTGGCAGCTAATGGCGAAGTTGCCGGTCTGTTGCAGCGTTTGGGAAGTTCAATCCTTGGCGGACGTTTAAGTATTAAAACTGATGCTGCAAAACCTGTAGTCAACAGTACAACAGCCCCGGTTTTGAATGTTACTACGGATGTGGCCGATCAACTCTTAAAATCGACCGGAAAGGTGTATGCTGATTTGAAAAGCAGTACAGCTCAAACCGTTCAAACCAGTATAAAAGCTGGTTTCCAATCGGAACAAAAAGATGTAAAAGCAGTTGACGTTTTAGGATTCATGCCTGGTACCGATCTGAAAGATGAAGTGCTAGTTTTCTCTGCACACTATGATCATATCGGCTTAAATGCAAACGGTACAGATAAAGTTAACAATGGTGCTGACGATGATGGCTCAGGAACAACTGCTATTCTTGAAATTGCACGAGCGTTTGCCAAAGCAAAGAAAGATGGCCATGGACCTCGCCGCAGTATTCTTTTCCTGGGTAACGTGGGTGAAGAAAAAGGCTTGCTGGGTTCAGAGTATTATACAGATCATCCGGTATTTCCGTTAGCTAATACCATTACCGACCTCAATATTGATATGGTTGGACGTGTAGGTTTTGAATACATTAACAAACCCGATTCGGCTAACTATGTGTATGTGATCGGCTCGGCTATGCTGAGCAAGCAATTGCACCAGGTTAATGAGGATGCTAACAACAAATACATGCATATCGAGCTGGATTATAAATATGATGATCCTAACGATCCGAACCGCTTTTATTACCGTTCAGATCACTACAATTTTGCCAAACATGGTGTGCCGATCATTTTTTATTTCAATGGTGTGCACGCCGATTACCATCAACCGGGTGATGAAGTAAGCAAAATCAATTTCCCATTGCTGGCGAAACGTGCCCAGTTAGTGTTTTTCACCGGCTGGCAGTTAGCCAATCAGGACAGCAGGCCTGTGGTAGATAACCCAGCGAAATAATTTTTTTAACTTGACGGGGATAGTGCGAAAAGAGCTATCCCCGTCAAGCTTTTCCACCCATTCGGCAAAAAACCGTAAATTAGCGCCATGTCTAATCACGCAGATGAGTTTCTGGTTGATTCTGAGGAAAAAGCCTTTGATAAGGATCATCGCCGTATTATTAACTATAATATCGGTAAATATGATGCGGCCGTATCCCGGGGTTTATCAAAACTGATCAACCTGGAAAATGCGAAGAAAAAGGGACATGTGATCAAATGGCGGGTGATGGAAAACCTGGACAAATACCTGCCCGAATTTGAATCCAATTTTCAACGTCGTGGTGGTAAAGTGATCTGGGCAAATGATGCCGAAGAAGCTAACCGCGAGATACTGAATATCATCCAAAAGGCGGGGGCAAAAACCGTTGTTAAGTCTAAATCGATGGTTACCGAGGAAATTCAGTTAAATGAATTTCTGGAAGCTAACCATATCGAATCTCTGGAAACCGACCTTGGCGAATATATTGTACAATTACTGGGGCAGCGTCCTTACCATATCGTAACACCAGCGATGCACCTTTCTAAGGAAGACATCGCTAAATTATTCAACGAAAAATTTGGGACCCCTATAGATGCTACACCCGAGCAGCTGACAGCCAAAGCACGTGAGTTGTTACGCGACAAATACGTACAGGCTGATGTAGGTATTACCGGTGCCAACTTTCTGCTGGCAGATACCGGAAGTATAGCCATTACCGAGAACGAAGGCAATGCACGCTTAAGTATCAGTTTTCCGAAGATACATATTGCTGTTGTCGGCATAGAAAAAGTAGTTCCTTCTATTGCGGATCTTGATCTTTTCTGGCCCATGCTTTCAACGCACGGAACAGGTCAAAATCTGACCGTTTACAATACCATTTTAAGTGGTCCGCGTCAGTCAAATGAAACTGATGGTCCGGAAGAAATGTATGTGGTATTGCTGGACAATGGGCGTACCAACCTTTTAGCGCAAAAAGACCAGCGGCAGGGACTATACTGCATCCGCTGTGGAGCTTGCCTCAATGCTTGCCCGGTTTATAAGAATATTGGCGGCCATACCTATGAAACAACCTATAGCGGGCCAATAGGATCTATCATTACCCCGCATTTGCAGGGTATGGAAGAGTTTAAGCATCTGAGCTATGCCTCGAGTCTTTGTGGCAAATGTACCGAGGTTTGCCCTGTTAAGATCGATATTCATAAGATGCTATTGCTCAATCGCCGCGATTCTGTGAAGCATCAGGTAGTGACCAAAAGAGAGGAATGGGCCTGGGCTATCTGGAAAAAAGGCATGCTCAGCCGTAAAATGATGGACTTCTTTAAAGGAAAAACCAAGAACTTCTTCCTGAAAACACTTTTCAAAAAAACCTGGGGCAAACTGCGCGAAATGCCAACGGTAGCAGATAAATCTTTCAGTAAAGAATGGGCGGAACGAAATAGTTCGGAGTCTTGAGTACTGAGTCTTTAGTCAATTTGGAAAGAAATTTTGCGACTAAAGACTCAGGACTTATTAATGCTTATTCCCGAAGCCAAATTCCTTGTAAGTATTCGGCATATCATTATTGCTGTTAAAGGCAAAAGTGAAACTAGATAACCAGGTGTCGAAGTCGGCACTTTTATCTTTGCTTGTTTCCATATGCAGGGAGCGAAGCATGTAAATTCCTTCGCGGCTAAGTTTAAAATAGATCTGCCCGGTTTTGTCTGTAGCGAGTTTTTGAACAACTACATTACCGCCCAGCGATTTGATATATAAAAATACAACAGCACCAGCTATCGGAGTCCCTCTGAAAGTTACCAACGCAATAATATCGTCGCCATAATTTCCTTTGTAGGGGTTATCTTTTAATGTGATCTCGTATTCCTGGTCGATGCTTTTGTCAAAATCATTTGCGCTGTGTTTATCAACTTCAACCAGGGTTTTCAAGCTCCAGGTATAGCGTTCGCGGAAACTGTCTTTGCTGCCATTTTTTGCTTTTTCTGCAAATTGGGTCAAGCCTTCGTCTTCCAGTATCTTTAAAAAGTCATCGCGGTCAACATCATCTATTACCGGTTTACGGGTAATGGCTATCAGGTTAAGCCCTTCCTTGGCAAGCGGCATTCTTTCTACGGTATCACCACTGCGGGGGGAAACATTATAGGCGTTTTTACCTGAGCCGAAACGCAATATAAATTTTTCAAGTTTTGAGGGATCGAAGCCAAGTTCGTCCTGTTTCAGAAACTGGTTTGCACTTATCTGATGCAATACAAGCGTGCCGCCTTTATGTAAGTAAAAATTCTCGGGCACCAGCACATTATCTTGCGCCATAGATTGTAAACCGATAAAAACAAACAGGCTAAAAAAAGTAGCGTAGATATATTTCATAGATGCGCGATATATTCTCCAAACATACAAAGTTTTAAAAACTTCAGTAGTTTCGTATTATGATTTTCGAACGTAAAAACGTTGATAACGACAAATTAGTGTCTTTTTATAAGGCTTTGTTGTGGCCGCGCATGATTGAAGAGAAAATGCTGATCCTGTTGCGGCAGGGTCGCATTGGCAAATGGTTCTCGGGTATAGGGCAGGAAGCCATCGCGGTAGGGAGCACACTGGCCATGCAGCCCTATGAATATATCCTGCCGATGCACCGAAACCTGGGCGTTTTTACCAGTCGCGATATACCACTTTCCCGCCTGATGGCGCAATGGCAGGGCAAGGCATCGGGCTTTACCAAGGGGCGTGATCGTTCGTTTCACTTCGGAACGCAGGAATTTAAGATCATCGGCATGATCTCGCATCTGGGTCCGCAAATGGCACTTGCCGACGGTATTGCCCTGGCTGATGTGTTAAGTAAAAAGAGACGCGCTACCCTGGTATTTACCGGTGAGGGCGGAACCAGCGAAGGTGATTTTCATGAAGCGCTAAACGTTGCCTCGGTCTGGAATTTACCGGTGATATTTTTAATAGAAAATAATGGCTACGGGTTATCAACTCCGGTTAATGAACAATATAACTGCAGGCAGTTAAGCGATCGTGCTGCGGGTTATGGAATTGAAGGGCGAACCATTGATGGAAATAACATCCTCGAGGTTTACCATACGATCAACGAGATCGCAAGTGATATCCGGCAAAACCCGCGACCGGTGTTATTAGAATGCATGACCTTCAGGATGCGCGGGCACGAGGAAGCTTCCGGAACCAAATACGTTCCGCAGCATTTATTTGAGGTATGGAAAGAAAAGGATCCCATAGCTAATTTTGAGCAATTTTTGCTTGATGAGGGTGCATTGACGCCGGAGAAGATAGAGGTGATCAGAAGGGGATATACGACACTGATAGATATCGAGATAGAAAAGGTCTTCGGCGAAGCCGAGATCGTACCAGATGCGGCAACTGAAATTGCCGATATGTACCAACCTTACGATATTGAAATCTTACAACCTTCAGACCAAAAAACGAATAAACGCTATATCGATGCTATCAGTGATGCTTTGCGTCAGGGTATGCAAAAGCACGAAAATCTGGTGCTGATGGGGCAGGATATTGCCGAATATGGCGGCGCTTTTAAAATTACTCAGGGCTTTGTAGAAGAATTTGGTCGCGAACGGGTACGCAATACACCGATATGCGAATCGGGTATCGTAGGGGCAGCGATGGGGCTTGCCATCAATGGCTACAAATCGGTGGTAGAGATGCAGTTTGCCGATTTTGTTACCTGTGCTTTCAACCAGGTGATCAACAACCTGGCCAAGACGCATTACCGCTGGGGTCAAAGTGTAGATGTGGTGGTACGAATGCCAACAGGTGCAGGAACCGGTGCAGGTCCTTTTCACTCGCAAAGTAACGAGGCCTGGTTCACCAAAACACCCGGACTAAAAGTGGTGTATCCGGCTTTCCCCTCAGATGCTAAGGGTTTGTTACTTGCTGCTATTAAGGACCCTAATCCGGTGATCTATTTCGAACATAAATACCTTTACCGCAGTATTAGCGAAGACATAGCCGATAATGAATACACGATTGAGATCGGCAAAGCACGCATAGTAAAAGAAGGAACCCAAGCCAGCATCATTACCTACGGTTTAGGCGTTCACTGGGCCATCGAATACGCAGATCAATACCCCGAACGATCAATCGAGATCGTAGACCTGCGTAGCTTACAACCCTGGGATAAAGCAGCTGTAGAAGCCAGTATCAAAAAAACCGGTCGCGTTTTGATCCTGCATGAAGATACCCTTACCAATGGTTTTGGCGGCGAAATAGCTGCGCACATTGCGGAATATTGCTTTAGCGCATTGGATGCACCCGTTATGCGCTGTGCCAGTTTGGATACCGCTATTCCGATGAATAAAGGATTGGAAGATCAGTTTTTGGCCAAAGCGAGATTGGAGGAGATGATGGAGAAACTGTTAGGGTACTGATGCCGAATTTGTATATCATAGCAGGCTGTAATGGTGCAGGGAAAACAACAGCATCGCTGACATTTTTACCGGAGATGTTGAATTGTTATGAGTTTGTCAATGCGGATTCGATTGCAGCAGGTCTTTCGCCTTTGCAGCCTGAATCAGTAGCTTTCGAAGCAGGTAGGATAATGCTTGGTAGAATCAGGAAGTTGATTACTGAAAATGTTGATTTTGCTTTTGAAACTACGTTATCTACTAAAAGCTATCAATCTATAATTAGGGACGCCAAAATAAAAGGATATGAAGTATGGCTATTATTTTATTGGCTTCCCAGCGCCCAAATGGCAATTGAAAGGGTTAAGTCAAGAGTAGAAAATGGTGGTCATTCGATTCCCATAGATGTAATCATCAGGCGATATCATAGAGGGTTGAAAAATTTGATCAATACATATCATTTGCTTGCCGACAATTGGTTTATTCTTGATAATTCTGGTCTTGAATCGCAGTTAGTAGCCGAAGGGCACAATGCCTTTGTAAATAAGGTAATTAATAGCGAAATTTGGAATATAATAAATGAACTTAGCCATGAGCAATAGTCATCCGAAATATTCTGAGGTCAGAAATAAAATAATTGAGGGCTCACATCTCGCCGTGAAGAAACTAGTAGCAGAGAGAAAGAAAACTAATGGTGAATTGGTCATTTTGGATAATGGCAAGATAAGGCATGTGCGTGCTAAAGATCTTTAATTAAGAAATAAATATCCGTCCGCTGCCGCAAGTCTCCCGGCTTGTGGCCCGGATGCCGGTTAATGAACTATGCCTTGCCGATAAGCTGCAATAAATATTTGAAACCGGGCCTGAAATATAAGCGTGGTATATGCCTGGCGGTTACTTGTCTTAAGGCCACAAGCCGGGAGGCTTGCGGCAGCGGGGAACAGCGAAGGCCTTTCACCTTTCACCTTTCACCTTTCACCTTTCACCTTTCACCTTTCACCTTTCACCTTTCACCTTTCACCTTTCACCTACTACGCCTTCCACTGCAACTCCCACTTCCATTCCTTCACCCCTCCACCAACTCCACTTCCGCAACCGGACTAAATAAATATATCCTGCGGGTAGCTATTTCGGTACATTTAAAGCGTTTGCGTAGTTGTTCGTCCTTGCGGAAAATTCGCCCGTTTTTTAGTTTGAAAAGCGATTTCATTGGCACTTTATCTACTGTTAGATGGGCGGGTTTTGGCGGGTCATATGACCGGAGTGTTTTATAAAGATTCAGGTCCGAACAACTGGAGGCGGCGGGGTTATTCAAATAACTGACGATGGCCCTTTTAACGTCGTATGGGAAAATATCCTGTTCGAAAAAAGGCTGCATCATTTTTTTAAAATTCGCCTTCCATTCGGCACCGTGGGGTTTGGCTTTGTGTTTGTGCTCGTTCCAGGTATGCAGGTGAGCGAACTCATGCACGGTTGTTACCAGGAAGGCATAGGCATTCAAATCGTAGTTTACAGAAATACGGTGTCCCTTGCCGCCATGCGGGGGGCGATAATCACCAAACTTACTGTTACGGTTACGGGAGATCTTGAAATCGCATTTAAAATAATCGATCCACCGGGCAATGAGCGGGGCCGCCGCCGGTGGAACATACATCGCTAAAACTTTTACCTTATCCAAATTTACCTCGATTCAAAAATACTGATTTGAGATGAAAGGTAAAGGGCTAAAGGTTTCAAAAGTATCGTCCAACCAATGTAACTGGCCCAAGTAAAATAATTTTGCTTTAAAAGCCTATTTGACCAGATCATCATAAGCGGTCAGTGTGTTCGCCGCTATCTTACAGACATTCCCGCTAACATACACATCATCGGTAATGGAGTCAATTTTTACAATGAGTTTTGCGGGTCTCCCCAGGTTATGTCCCTGGTTAAGTACAAATTCGGTATCGTATACCTGTAACCCATTTTTCACCAGAAATGCGCCTGATGGGCCCGCAAGGCTGCCGGTTGCCGAGTCTTCAACTAAGCCACGGTTATCCCATGTGCGTATGCTCAGCCCTGGTATTTCCAATGTGCCAACAAACATAGCGCCCCATGAACGTATTATTTCCTCCAGATTATCTATACTTATTTTGGCCTTAAGTGCATTTTGCCGTAGTGGTAAAATAACATAAGGTAAGCCGGTTGAAATGATCTGAGGGCGAAAGTTGGGATAAAGATCACTTTCATCAAGATTTAAACTTTTCAGGATCCAGGCAGTTTGTGTTTCGTCCAGTTCGCTATTTAATACCGCCTTACCCTGGTTCATAGTTGCTTTAAAAATTCCAGCTTCTTTTTGTGTACTTACCTGCACAGTTTTGTTGTTGAGTACAAACTCCCAGGTAGCGTATCCGTCGCCCGGCTGAAACAAATCATGCAAAGTAGCTGCTGCCCCCAGAATAGGGTGACCGGCAAAATTTAACTCTTCGTTACAGGTGAATATATTGGCTTTGAATTTTTGACCATCAATGTGCTGTAGAAATGTGCTTTCAAACTGACGCATTTCCTGGGTAAGCTTCAGCATAGCTTGTTTGCTTAGTTTTTCCGATTCGGTAAAAACGGTTAATCCGTTGCCCGCAAAAGGTACGTCGGTAAATACATCTACGTGATAATAGGGTAGTGTTGCCATGATTATTTTTTTACTTGTTTCTGGTTGTTCTGTAATTGGATATCAAACCCGGCTCGGTCAACCTGTATCCAGTATTCAACTATTTTACCGTTTAATAGCCGGTATACTGCGCTACCAATCTCTGTTAAGGGCAGGCCCGTTGCTTTGTACTGATCAATATCTGCCAGGTGTTTGCCCGTTTGTTTCCATCGTGTATAAACCTTGTCGCCCGAAGCAATTAGCTCCGTTATTTCGAAAGTATATGAGCCATAAAGTGTCAGGAATTCGCGGATATGTGCTGTGTAATTCTGCGGCGTGCGTTTAATGGCTTCAGGATTTTCAGAATTTAATTGGTTTGCGATCACCGTATCGGCCATAAATTCTGCAGCACGGTCGGGTTCTTTGCCCGAACGAACTGCCTGTAAGAAATTGTATACTACTTGTTGGTTAGCAGATGTTTCCATTTTGTTTTGCTGTGCTAGTGATACCTGTGATGATAACAAGATCGCCGCTATCATCAGGCTGATTCGTGTTTTCATTTATTTCCTGATTTGTTGCTTCACAAAGTTCTCTATATTTGATATTATATAACAGATACAAAAAAAAGAATTTTGACTGTAACAGAATCAACTATGCAGGAGCCTATTTATATTGATCTGTCTCAAAAAATTGCTTCGCTGATAGAGCGGAATATTTATAAAGCAGGCGACAAGTTGCCTTCGCTCCGAACCCTACATAAAGAAAACGGGATCAGCGTTGGTACCGTATTACAGGCTTTTAATCATTTAATTGATAAGGGCTATTTAACTTCGCGTGAAAAATCGGGCTACTTTGTTAGTTATCGAAACCGGCAAAATTTGCCGGCGCCGCAGGCCATTCCGGCAACATTATCAGCACGTAGTGTTCATATCGATAAGTTATTGCGAAAGCTTCGCGAAGGTGGGTCTAAAAAAGAATTTGTTTCCCTGGCAAATGCATTACCCGACCATCGGCTGCTGCCCTTCAATAGCATCAAAAGCAGTATCCAAAAAGTTTCGAAAGATTTAAGCGGGAATTACTTAAAGCTGGAAGATCCCAAGGGCAACAGGAAATTACGCGAAGCTATCGCAAAACGATCATTTACCTGGAACGGCAAGCTCCATGCGGATGACCTGATCATTACGAATGGAACAACTGAGGCGCTAAATATTTGCCTTAAAGCTGTAACCAATCCGGGGGATACCGTATTGGTTCAAAGCCCTTGTTATTATGGTATCATGCTTGCATTGGAAGGACTCGGCTTAAAAGTAATTACCATTCCATGCCATTCAGATAGCGGAATAGATGTTGATGTATTGGTGGATGTGTGTCGAAGTATGGCTGTTAAAGCCTGTATTCTGGTGTCCAATTTTAACAACCCGAATGGTGCAAGCTTAAATAGTATCAAAAAAGCACGATTGGCAGCATTTGCTGCTAAGTATAAGATACCCATCATTGAAGATGATATTTACGGCGATATCTGCTTTTCGGGCAAAAGACCCGATTGTATCAAAAGTTATGACGAAAGCGGCTGGGTAATGTATTGCAGCTCATTTTCAAAGTCACTGGCTCCGGGGTTCCGTATTGGCTGGTGTGCGCCCGGAAGGTTTTCATATGAAGTGGCCCGAATTAAGCTGATGCAAAACAGTGCTTCAAATACGCTGATGCAAAGTGCAATTTATGAGTTGCTGGAATCTGGTTCATACGACAGGCACCTGAAGAAATTTCGTCTGGAGTTACAAAAAAACATGGTCAGGACGATCCGATTGGTTGAAAAACATTTCCCTGTCGGAACCCGGATCAGTTCGCCTGCAGGCGGACTGGTAGTTTGGGCAGAGTTGCCTGCACCTATTAATACTACTGAATTGCAGGACACAGCGCTTGATCAAGGTGTTAGTTATGGACCCGGTGAGTTATTTTCAAACGATGGCGATTATAAAAACTACCTGAGAATAAGTTATTGTAATCAATGGGATGCAAAAATTGAAAGGGCGCTCGAAAACCTGGGTGGATTATTCTCTGCTATCTCAATAAATGATAAGTAATAAAACTGGCTAAATAGGCCAAAACCGTCATATAGGCAAACTGAGCAGCCGGCCAGCGCCAGTCTTTTGTTTCGCGATACACAACAGCAACGGTACTTGCGCATTGCATAGCGAAGGCATAAAACATCATGAGTGAAAATGCCACTGCGGCTGTAAATACCGGACTGCCATCAGGGTGTTTTGCCGTTTGCATTTTTTGCTGAACCGATTCCATTTTTTCTGCATCGCCATCTACACTGTAAATGGTTGCCATAGTGCCAACAAATACTTCACGGGCGGCAAAAGAGGTGATAAGAGCAATACCGATCTTCCAGTCGAAACCGAGCGGCCTGATCACAGGCTCAATAGCATGACCCAGCATACCGGCATAGGAGTTTTCTAATTTTTCGGAAGCGATTACACGATGTAATTCATCAGCATTGAAGTGCTGCGAATATTGTGGTTGTCGGTATTTTTGTTCGATTTGCTGAAACTGATCACCCGGTCCGAAAGAAGCCAGGACCCAGAGGATAACTGAAACTGCAATAATCACTTTGCCTGCCTGTAATACAAATGCTTTTGATCGATCGTACATCGTAAGTCCTACATTTTTCCATCTCGGCATACGGTAAACTGGCAACTCCATGATGAAATAGCCACGCTCGCGCGATTTAAGAATGTACTTCATCACATAGGCAACGGTAACTGCCGATACAAGACTAAACAGGTACATTCCTGTAAGCGCTAAACCCTGCAGGTTAAATATCCACCAAACATTACGGCTTGGTACCACCAGTGCGATGAGTAATGTATATACTGGTAGTCGCGCCGAGCAGGTAACCAATGGGGTAACCATAATGGTGATCATGCGGTCTTTCCAGTTCTCGATGTTACGGGTACTCATGATAGATGGCACAGCACAGGCAAAGCCACCGATAAGCGGCACAACAGATTTGCCATTGAGCCCAACTTTGCGCATGATGCGGTCCATCATAAAGGTTACGCGCGACATGTAGCCGGTATCTTCCAGTATAGATATAAATCCAAACAGAATGGCTATCTGCGGGATAAATACCATCACTCCGCTAAGACCGCCCATCACACCATCCACCAGCAAACTGGTTAGAGGGCCCGAGGGCAATACATGGTGTAAGGATGATTGTGCCCAAACAAAGAAATCGCCAATGAGCTTCATCGGGTAAGCCGACCAGGCAAATATCGACTGGAAAATAAATAGCAATATACCCAGAAATAAAACGAAACCGAATGTTTTATGGGTAAGTACCCGGTCAATCCGGTTACTGATGGTTTGGTCCTGGGCGGTTTCTTTTTTGGTGACCGTGTCGTAAAGCAGGTCGTTGATAAAGTTATATCGCGCTATAGTCTCCGCAGCCTGCGATTTTTGGGAATGAAAACGGAATTCTTTCTCCAGCTCTTCAATGCGCTCACTTTGTTCTGGTGTCAAAAAATGTAGTGTCTCGTGCTGGTGCGCCAGCTGAAGCGCGAAATAGTGATTATCAATATGTAATTCTTCGCCAATTGTTGCTATCAGCTGTGGTGCCAGTACATCAACATCAATGGTATCTTCCTGTAAAGGAATTTTGTTGGCGAAGGCAATTGCTTCTTTTAACTTATCTATTCCTTCTCCTTTTCGTGCTGAAATTGGCACAACCGGAACTCCCAGTTTATTGGCAATGGCATTAACATCAATGGTTATTTCGGCTTTTTGAGCCATATCCATCATGTTGAGCGCTATAATTACCGGAACTTTCAGATCGGCCACCTGGGTATAGAGCAACAAGTTTCTCTTCAGGTTTGAGGCATCCAGTATAACAACAACCAGGTCGGGTTTTAAAGGGTTTGAACGATCGGCAAGTACAGAGAAAACAATGGATTCGTCCCTGCTTTTGGGGTATAAACTGTAAGTACCGGGAAGGTCAATAATTTGTGCTTTGCGCCCGTCAGGAAGCTCACAAACGCCGGTTTTTTTGTCGACCGTAACACCAGGAAAATTACCAATTTTTTGATTAAGGCCGGTCAGTACGTTAAAAAGCGTTGATTTACCGGTATTAGGATTTCCTACAAGCGCAACTTTTATATCCGTATCCACTGGGTAACAATACTACTGCAGGATAATGGTTGAAGCTTCTCTTTTACGCAAACTTAGCTGGTAGCCTGAAACCTGGATAGCAATTGGATCGCCCAGGGGGGCAATTCTTGAAACCCGCACTTCCTCGCCGGGCAGGCAACCCATTTCCATTAATTTGACCGACATTTCAAGATCGGTAAATTCTTTAACTATACCTGATTGACCTACTTCAAGTTGCGAAAGTCTCATTATTATGCTGCTTAAATGCGAAACAAATGTAGGCCTTATTTATATTAAATCCAAATAAGAAGAAATGACCCTCGTCACTTTTTACCTTCGGTTTACCTTTAAACGTAACGAAGATGATTGCTGGAATGGGTAACCGGAATATTTTTGCTGAAATGCGGACATCCGCAGTCCTTTTTAAAGATGCCACAGGAACTAAGGCCCAGGAGGGCGGCAGCTGCAAATAAGTATTTAATTTTTTTCATGACCCAATGCTCTTTGTATGATCAAAATGCTAAAAGCCGCCATACCTGCGCCGATAGCATCCGATAAAAAATCCCCCCATTCACCGCTGCGCCAGGTAAACATAGTGCGTTGCAATAGCTCTATCAAACCTCCGTACACAATTGCGGCTGCGGTTAATATAATTGCAGATTTATACGGAAGAATCTTAAGCTTTTGTTGCCTGATAGTGCCGTTGCACGAAAATATAACCAAAACAAAGAAAAGGCCGCAGTGTGTAACCTTGTCAAATCCGGTAAAGAAGAAGGAAGAACGGCCTACATGGCCTAGGTTAACTGCGCAAATGAATAAAATAAATAAAGCCCACAAAATTGTGAGCTTATGATATTTTAATACAGGCAGCATTAAGCGCCTACCAGCGATTTATATTCATCGGCAGAAAGCAGACCTGCTATCTCGGATGCATCGGCAACGGTTATTTTTACCATCCAGCCATCGCCATATGGGTCGGAATTTACCAGCTCCGGACTGCTATCCAGAGCAGAATTGATCTCGGTTACAGTACCGGTCAATGGCATAAAAAGGTCAGAAACTGTTTTTACTGCTTCAACGGTACCAAAGGTATCTTCCCGGGCAACTTCTTTTCCTACCGAAGGAATATCAACATATACAATGTCGCCTAATTCGCGCTGTGCAAATTCGGTGATGCCTACAGTAGCGCTATCGCCTTCAATTTTGATCCACTCGTGGTCTTTGGTGTATTTTAGTTCAGCAGGAAAACTCATATTGATCTGTTTTTTCAGCTCCAAAAATAATAAAACTTATCTAAGAAACGCGATAAAAAAGGCATTCAAAAAAGCAGGTAAAACTTGGGATATGTTTTTAAAAGATAAGCCTCCGGACTGTAGGATCGCTCCTCTGCAAATACATTTGGAGTATTCAAAATAACAGGGCATGGTGTAGAGAAAAGAACGGTTTCTCCGGGGGCTGGCATTAGTCTTTCTAATGATTATATTTATCGCGTTTAGATGCAAAGGAGAATTTTTTAGCCTCGGGATATAATATTCTGCTTTAGCAGAGCGACCAGGTAAAAAAAAGAAAAATAGCTATGTCAAACCCTATTTCAACAGGCATATTGGCCTATGGTATGTCGGGCCGTGTATTCCAGGGTCCTTTCGTTTCGCTTAACCCCGGCTTTGAACTGAAGGCCGTTGTTGAACGCCATGAAAAAAAGGCCCATCTCGACTTACCGGGCATCATCAGTTATGATGCTGTTGATGACCTGATCAATGATAGCAGTATCGAACTTGTTGTTGTAAATACGCCGCCGGTAACGCATGTTGAATACGTTCAAAAAGCTTTACTGGCTGGTAAACATGTTTTGGTTGAAAAGCCCATCGCCATTACTACTGCGGAAGTATTGGCTTTGTATGATCTGGCGCGCGAAACCGGTAAACATTTGTTTGTGTTTCAAAACCGGCGTTGGGATAGTGATTTTGTATCTCTGAAAAAGGTGATCGAAAGTGGCAGGTTAGGCAGCCTTATTGAAGTGCATCTGCGCTTTGATCGATACAAGGCTGCGCTTAGCACAAAACTATTTAAGGAAACCAAAGGGCTACCGGGCAACGGACTGGTTTATGACCTTAGTCCGCATTTGATCGATCAGGCGATCAGTCTGTTTGGCAAGCCATTGTCTTTTACCAAAACAACCGGCATTTTCCGCCAGAATTCGGAAGTGGTAGATTACTTCCATATGCATTTGAAGTATCCCGGGCAATTGAATGTTTTTCTGACCTCGGGTTTGCTCATCGCACAGCCAACGCCATCATTTGTGGCACATGGCACCCTGGGTTCATTTCAAAAAAATCGGGTCGACGTACAGGAGGCGCAATTAGAAAATGGCATCTGGCCAAATGATCCTGCGTATGGCTTTGAGCCGGAAGGTGAGGAAGGGATATTAACGACGATCAATGCTGATGGCGAAAAGCAGGTTGAAATTATTCCATCAGAACGTGGAAACTATATGCATTTATTTGATGCGGTACATCATACACTTCGCAATAATGCGTTATACCCGATAACGGAGGAGCATATAGCCTGGCAGATGGAAATACTGGTGGATTAAGCCAGATCAGTTTCACCTAATTCATTACCTTTACAACGCATGAAAAAGATCGTTTTACTATTCAGTTTTATTATAGCCGTTAGCTTTACAAAAGCGCAAAGTACACCGCAGCAGAATATAGATAAGATACCGCCTTTCAAAATACTTAAAGCTGATAGCACCTGGTTTTCGGTGGCTAACCTGCAAAAAGGTAAGCCGGTAATGATTATTTATTTTTCGCCCGATTGCAGCCATTGCCAGCATATGATGTACGAAATGAAGCCGAAGATGAAGCAATTCAGTAAGGCACAGATCGTGATGGTAACTTTTACTGATTACAACAGGTTAGCCATGATCAGAAATTTTGTCCGCGATTTCGACCTGGCGAAATATCACAACCTAACAGTAGGCACCGAAGCGCGTACTTACCTGGTGCAAAGGTATTACCATGTAAGTACCACCCCATACGTTGCTATTTATGATCGGAACGGAAAACTCGTGAAGGCATTTGACAAACTTCCGCCAATAGATACCCTGGCAGCAACCGTCAAAAAAGGTTAAAACCTATACCAAAAGATAAAAGCCCTAACAGGGCTTTTATCTTTTAAAACAAATATTTAAAATCCTTCATCCTTCATCCTTCATCTTTCACCTTCTACATTCCGCAATTGACATTCCGCACTCCGCATTCCTTTCACCTATTGCTGCTGCTGTTGCTGCTGCTGCAACATCTCCATATAAAGTTGGTAGCTATTTTTTGGCCGGTCATCTACCGGCTTAAATTCGGGTACTCTTGGACTTTCATCCTGTAAAAAGGTACCGTGATGCACTTCATCTTCGTAGCCAACGGATACCGCCACTTCAAGTTTATGGTCTGATGAGCCTTTGTATACCCCCCGTACCGGCGAACAATCCAGAAAATTACGACCAACTGCCAGGCGCACATGGGTATCATTGGCCACGCAGTTATTGGTAGGATCTATTCCCAGCCAGCCATAGTCGGGTATATAAGCTTCGGCCCATGCATGGGTTGCGCCTTCACCGCGTAATGTATGGTGACGATTGGTGCAGATATAACCGCTCACGTACCTGGCTGGTATATTCACCAAACGGAGCATGATGGTGAGGATATGGGCAAAATCCTGGCAAACGCCGGCTTTCAGTTTCCATATCTCATCCATGGTTGTTTCAACGGTAGTAACGCCTTTTACGTATTCAAAATTTTCGTACACGTAACGGCAGAACCTCAACGCAACCTGAGAAGGGGTATCTTCCTTAGCGCGTTCGGACTTAACAATGGCCTGCAGTTCTTTTATACCGTCAAAGTATTCGGGTTTTAAAAAGTCTATATAGGGCACCATGTGCGCAAGGCGTTTCAAATCTTCCCATTGTTGTTCGGGGAATATGTCATTGCCTGGCAAGGGTCTTTGGCGGGTTGTTACAGATATCCTTGAGCTGATGGTCAGGTTTGTATGCGGATTGCTATGGGTAAAAGTTCCCACCTGGTTGCCGTAATAATCGATAAAAGTATCAACCACCGGGTCGCCGGTAATATTTAGTTCCTGTCGAATAACTTCCTGGTATTCATCGCTGATCGGATACAAAATGATCTGATTTGCACTGTCGCGTACCGGACTTGGGTAAGTATATCGGGTAATGTGCTCTATTCTGAAATCAGGCATATCGGTAGACTAATAATTGGTTTATCAGGAATTCGCAAAATAGTGAATATTGAGGGCATCACCAATCCCAAATAACTGGGTTCGTATCTGTGTGAGGAAAGTGTGCAAGCCTTCATCTTCAATGGTCTTTACTGAACTGTAACGAATATGGCTCTGCAGCCTGCCGATCAGGAATGATAATTCGCGTGAACTATCCAGGTTACTATCGCTTTTCAGACGTTCAAAATAACGTTGTATGTGATTTACCGAGTAGATCACTGACCGGGGGAAATCGTTATTTAACACTACCTGCTCCAAAACGTTTTCGGCTTCAAAACCTGTTCGGTAGGTTTTTAGGTAGATCTCGTATCCGCCAAGTGAAAGCAGCAGGTGTTTCCAGTAAGTTGTATCGCCCAACAGATCCGGGTTTTCGTCGATCGATACAAATTTTGTGTCGAGGATGTCTACGGATTGGATACCCCGCTCGAGGTAGGCACCAATGTTCATAAAGCTACGACCTTCGCCACGTTCCATCGTAATTTCAACGGTGCCGTAATATAACATCACCTGTTTGATGAGCACATCCAGAACACCGATAGGGTCATCTTTTTTTAAGGCATTATCCAGTCGGTTATCTTTTACGGTATGATAATACTCGTTCAGGCATTGCCAAAGGTCTTTCGTGATATGTTCCTGTACACCCCGGGCGTTCTCGCGGGCAAAAGTGATGATATTCAAGATCGAATTCGGATTGTTTTTGCCGGTAACCATATACCGGATAACAGCGCGACTATCATTGCCTAATTTGGCTGTTTCAACATCGTGACCGGCAAATATTCGTATGATCGGTTCCCAGGTAAACTCCTGAACCGTGTCCTGCGACGAAGCGTAGTTGATCTTCAGCATCCGCAAAATACCGTCGCTTCGCTCAACATAACGACTTAACCAATACAAACTTGATGCTACGCGGCTTAACATGCTTTTAAAATTTCGGAATCCGGAATGTCAATTTCGGAATGTTCATTTTCCATCCTGGATTATTTATACTATTTAAACTACTATCATTCAACCCAATGCCCAATGACTAATGCCTAATGACCAATCACGCCAACACCCAGGTATCCTTACTACCACCACCCTGCGAGCTGTTCACCACCAGTGAACCTTCTTTCAATGCAACCCTTGTCAATCCCCCCGGCACGATCTCTATCCCATCCGGCCCGCAAAGTGCATAGGGGCGAAGATCTATCCTTCGTGGATGCAGTGCTCCCTGTATATAGCAGGGTGCCGCTGAGAGGCTAATTGTTGGTTGCGCGATAAAATTGCGCGGGGCCTTCAATATCTCTTTTTTGTATTTTTCAGTTTCTTCTTCCGATGCTGCATGACCCATTAACATACCATAGCCACCGCTCTCGTTGGTTTTCTTTACCACCATTTTGTTGATGTTGGCAAAAACATGCTGACGTTCATCCTCATTGCCCAATTGGTAGGTTGGTACGTTTTTAAGTATCGGTTCTTCGCCAAGGTAATATTTGATCATTTCGGGCACATAAATATAGATGGCTTTATCATCAGCAACACCATTGCCGATAGCATTTACTATAGCCACATTACCCTTCCGGTAGGCACCCATAATACCTGCCACACCTAAAATACTCGATGGGTTAAATACCAGCGGATCCAGGTATTCATCGTCGACGCGGCGGTAAATTACGTCCACCTGCTGCAGGCCGACGGTGGTTTTCATGTATACCTTTTGGTCCTTAACAACCAGGTCGCGGCCTTCTACCAATTCAACGCCCATCAGGCGTGCAAGGGTAGTATGCTCAAAATAGGCCGAGTTATAGATACCCGGGCTCAATAAAACAATATTGGGGTTACTGATTTGCCTTGGCGACAGTGATAACAAATTCTTGTATAAAATAGAAGGGTATTCCATCACACTGCGCACGCCACATTGAGGCAGCAGATCGGGGAACAAACGTTTGGTGATCTCGCGGTTTTCGAGCATATAACTCACACCCGAAGGGGTACGCAGGTTATCCTCAAGCACGTAAAAAGTGCCATCATGGTCCCTGATCAGGTCTATGCCAGCAATGTGTACATAAATATCATAAGGCACCTGCAGTTTGTACATCTCCCGCAGGAAATGCGGACATGAATAAATGATGTCAATAGGTACGATACCATCTTTTACAATAAACTGGTTGTCGTAAATATCCTTTAAAAAAAGGTTAAGCGCCCGCAGTCTTTGTTTGATGCCTTTTTCAACAAAGCTCCATTCATCACCCGTAATGATACGTGGGATGATGTCAAAGGGGAATATTTTTTCGATACCCTCGCCACTGCTATAAACTGTAAAGGTGATACCCTGGCTCATGAACAATCGTTTAGCCAATTCCTCTTTGCGGGTAAGGTCGTCTGATGATTCACGCGAAAGGTAGTCGATCACTTTACTGTAGTGTGCCCGGATACCTTCGTTTTCATACATCTCGTCCCAAACGCCGCTAATGGGATGGTATTCTTTAAAATAAGCTGATTCCTGCATAATTCTTCCGCTGTTTGACGATATATAATCAGTTATTTTTTATTTGAGGTGTAATTTAGGAACAGTTTATCGAAAAAAACAAGTAATTTTTAATAAATTTTCATAAATCTGTCCGTAAACCTATGATATTTTTATAAATAATCTTAAAAATAATATAAAATTTATAACAAATAGCTCATTTTCCTGATAAAAATTATCGATTTACTTAAAAAACCACCGAAGCACATCTATGACTTTGTGCTTTCATCAGTTTTGTTATGCCAATAACCTTGTTGTATCCCAATAAATGTGTCCCGAAGGTTAACTGCAATAGTCAGGTATTGTTGCCCCGTGGGATTGACGGGAAACTTCTGCTTAAGGCTATTTCGATAACCATTTTAAAAAATTGACAGCAGTAATATCACAAGGGCGAAATAGCAATGGCTAACACTGCTGTGTCACCTAAAAATGAACTAAAATGCCATCCATTTTAGGATATAGTGTTAATTCTTCTGATTTTTACACTGATGAATAACCTGCCCCCATTAGCCGAACGCATGCGCCCTAAGAACCTCGACGATTACGCCGGGCAAAAGCATTTGGTAGGCAAGGGGGCGGTATTGCGAAAAGCCATCGAATCTGGTTCGTTGCCCTCAATGTTGTTCTGGGGGCCGCCGGGTGTAGGTAAGACCACGCTGGCCTATATCATTTCGCAAACGCTATCCCGACCGTTCTTTTCGCTAAGCGCTATCAATTCCGGCGTAAAAGATGTGCGCGAGGTGATAGAGAAGGCCTCCCTATTAAAAGAACAGGGCGAAACGCTGCCTGTTTTATTCATCGACGAGATACACCGTTTCTCTAAATCGCAGCAGGACTCACTATTAGGTGCCGTTGAGCGTGGTATAGTTACCCTCATCGGCGCCACGACCGAGAATCCCTCATTCGAAGTGATCTCGGCGTTACTTTCACGTTGCCAGGTTTATATTTTGCAGTCGCTCGAAGAATCGGACCTGCTAAGCCTGCTTGATAAGGCAATGCACGAGGACCCGGTATTGAAAGAAAAGAAGATCAATATCAGCGAATCGGAGGCATTGCTACGCCTGTCTGGCGGTGATGCCCGTAAACTGTTGAATATTTTTGAACTGCTGATCAATGCCTTTGATACACCGTCGATCGAAATTACCAATAAGATCGTTTTGGAACATGTGCAGCAAAACATGGCATTGTATGATAAGACGGGTGAACAGCATTATGATATTATTTCGGCCTTCATCAAATCAATGCGGGGTAGTGACCCTAATGCTGCAGTTTACTGGCTGGCCCGCATGATCCTGGGTGGCGAAGACCCTTCGTTTATTGCCCGCCGTATGCTCATTCTGGCCTCTGAAGATATCGGTAATGCAAACCCAAATGCCCTTTTATTGGCCCAATCCTGTTTTGAAGCCGTCAATGTGATTGGCATGCCGGAGTCGCAATTGATCTTGTCTCAAACGGCGATATATCTGGCTACTTCTGCCAAAAGTAATTCGGCAACTACTGCCATAGGTGCCGCCATGGATCTGGTGCGCCGAACGGGTGACCTGCCGGTGCCGCTGCATCTGCGCAATGCACCAACCAAATTAATGAAGAACATTGGTTATGGTAAGGAATATAAATATGCCCATAGTTTCGAAGGTAATTTTGTCGACCAGGACTTTTTGCCTGATGCCATTAGAGGAACTAAAATTTATGATCCCGGTAATAACGCTAAGGAACACGAGACCAAAGAAAAGCTGAAAAAGATTTGGGGAGATCGGTATAAATATTGAACAAGGGGGCGCAGGTTTTGCGTCTCTACTGATGTTCTGATATATTTGGGCATGTATTCTATCCGGAAAGCCGATATCAACGACGTTGAAACCATTTGCCAGATCGCCGAAAAAACCTGGTGGGTAACCTATTCGCCGATAATTGAAAAGGAGCAGATCGAGTTTATGCTGGGCCATATCTACTCGCAGGATAAAATTAATGCGCAAATAGCAACCGATTCACAAACCTATCTATTACTGGAAGAGGATGGCCGGGCAGTAGCTTTTGCCGGTTATTCGCCGCGTGAAGAAAACCCCGATATTTATAAGTTACATAAACTCTATTGTTTGCCCGAAACACAGGGTAAAGGCTACGGGAAGATACTGATCAATGAGGTTGCACAGCGTACCCTGGATGCCGGTAAACACACACTCGACCTGAATGTAAACCGTTATAATAAAGCCAAAAGCTTTTACGAAAAAATGGGTTTTACGATTGCCTATGAAGAGGATATCCCTATCGGCAAATACTGGATGAATGATTACGTGATGCGGAAGGAATTGTAGAGACGTTCAATACAACGCCTCTACAATTATTTCTTATCTTTCCAATTTCGCTACCCTGGTTGGTGTATCTGTCCCATCAACAATAGACCTCGCACTTAAAGCGATAGCCCTGATGGTTGAGGTGATATTAGCCATATCCAAAGTACTTACTTCATCACCTACTGTATGGTATAATTTATCGATATCGATCTGGTCCGTCGAGATGGTATGTGCCGGAACACCTACGCGTGCCAATGAGGCATTATCGCTGCGGTAAAAGAGGTTCTGATCGGGGTAAGGATCCGGGTAAAAATTGAATGCCGTCCCGGTCAGATTCTTTTGTAATATTTTGCCGAAGTCAGAACGTTCGTAACCGGTTATAAAAGCCGAGCTTTGGCCCCATTTAGAAGCTTTGCCGATCATCTCGATATTAAACATGGCGGTAACCTTATCCGGCTCAACCGTGGTTGCGAAATAAGTTGAACCATGCTCACCAATCTCTTCTGCAGTAAATGCCACGAAGATGAGTGTGCGGGCGTTGTTATTTAATTTTTTAAAATACCTGGCCAGCGTGATCACCGCTGTTGTGCCCGAGGCATCATCATCGGCACCATTGGCTATGCTGTCTTTGCCTACGGGTTTCAGGATGCCTAAATGATCATAGTGTCCCGAAAAAACAACATATTCATTTGGTTTGGTTTTACCAGGGATAATACCTGCGATATTGAATAAAGGCAATTCCTGGCTTTTTACCTCATAATTTATAGCGATCGACTTTACATCATCAAAGGTGCCCAGCACAAAAACCAGTGAATGGCTGGCGGATGGAGCGCCTTTGAAGGAAACACTGCCGCCCTCAGACCAACCGCGTAAACGCTTAAAAAGATCGCTGAATTTAGGATCGACAAGGATCAGCGAACTTTTATCACCGCGCAGGGCTGTCATAAATACGGTCCGTAGATCTTTGTCTGGTGTAACTTTTATAATTTCTACGTCACCTGGCTTGGTCCAGCTGAAATTTGAACTGCCTGAAGCCGCAATATTTTCCCGGGCTACCGGGCTGCCATTGATGCTAACTTCCATCCTTGACGGCAATGTTTTGATCATGGTAAAATTCTGGCGGAAGCCATCATTGCCCTTCATTGGCTCAAGGCCGATCTGTTTATATTCTGATTCAATAAACTTTGCAGCTTTCTCAATACCCGGTGTAAAAGTTGCTCTTCCCTGCATGTCGTCAGCGGCAAGTGTGCTGATAACGCGGGTAACTTCGTCCTGGTTGATCAGTTTGTTTACATCTTGCGCATAGCCATAAGATGCGATCGCGATGAAGGCGACAAGTGATAAAAATTTTCTCATGATGATTTGACTTTTGTTGATAGCCATTGGTTACGGAAATTGCTTTGTTCTTTGCTGAGTTCTTTCCCGGCTTTTTCGTACGGTACCACCTCAAAGTTAGGATTTTCTTCCAGTGTTATAGTTGTTTGATGCTCGCCGGTACGGTTTTTATAATCGACTATGATCTTGTCGCCTATATTTTTTGAAGCCAGCAGGTCATTAAATGATTGTGCGTCCTTGATGTCTTTGCCGTCTGCTTTTAATATAACATCGCCTACATCAAGCCCAGCTTTATAAATTGGTGTTCCAATTATGCTAACCAGGATGGCTAAGCCGCTGTTGCCGGCAATACGGGCATCACCTGAGCGGGTCCGACCCCGGAAATTTGTAAGTGGTCCCGCCCATGCTTTACCTGGCTGGGCTTTTTGCAAAAGCAAACCGGCTTTGGCCAAAAGTGCTGCATAGTCGTTTTTGTCTATTCCTGTAACATAATGATCGAAAAAATCCTTTGCGAATTTTGGGTTTTTGGTTACCTGGGCCAGATCACTTTCCAGATCAGGAATGGTGTAGGGCTTCATTACTTTGCCCCGGTTCAGCCATACGGTTCGCATATAATCATCCAGCGTCAGGTTGAATTCGCTGCGCAAACGCAGGTCGAGTGCCAGTGCTATCGCTCCGCCATAGGTGTAATAGCTGGTAAACATATTCGCCTGATTATTGGGGTCGATAGAAACACCCGCATCGGCAAAAACTGCATAACGGCTAATTTGCGCCGCCGAAAATTTAGCAGCTCCAGGCGTATTCAGCACCTGGTTAACCAAACCGGCGAGGGTGCCGGTATAATCGTCGAGCGTTCGGAAACCAGCACGTTCAAGTGCCAGTTCGCCATAGTATTGGGTAAAACCTTCGGCAAACCACAGTTCGCTGCTCATGTTGGCATGTTCGAAGTTGAATGGTTCAAGCGATTTGGGCCTGATGCGTTTCACATTCCAGTTATGAAAGTATTCGTGCGAGAACGTACCGATCAGCCGCAGCTCATTTCCTGCAACTTTATCTATCGGCTGAACGATACAGGTTGAATTACGGTGTTCCATGCCATCGCCCGAGTTGGTTGGATAAACATCATCTAAAAATGTGTATTCCCCATAGTCATAGGCTGGCAGCTCGCCAAAAATTGCCTTTTGCTCCAGCACCATGCGCAGTACCTGTTTGCCAAAGGCATCTATTGTTGCCTGATCGTCGTCGGAGTGGACGGCAATATTTATTTTTTCAGTTTTGCCATTATTGTCTACATCTCCGCTACTCAGTTTAAAAGCCGATAGCTCGGTCGGACTATCCATCAAATATTGCAGGTTGGGAGCGCTGTAAGTATTGCCACTTTCGTGCTTTAGTTGGGTTGCTACTTTCCAGCCGTATTTTTCCAGATCGTTAAATTGTATTTGAATTGGCCTTTGATCCTGGCCTAATACCCACAAAAAAGCCGCCGGCATGTTGAAGTGTGCGTGGCTGGGATCGATACTGGCGTAGGTACCGTCGGTCCAGTTGCCAAACAAGGTATAACTTATTTTAAGTGTTTCGCCGTGCACGGGCACTTCATACAAGTCGCCTTCCACTTGTTTGATGGCAACTTTGCTGCCATCTTTGTTGCTTGCGATCAGGTTGTAAACATTTTTACCAAATTCGTGGGTAGCATACCGCCCGGCAGAGGAACGACTAACCCGCAGTTTGATACTTCCGGCGGGCGCCTGTGGCAAGGTCAAAACTATTTCAGCTTCGTGATGTACCGCATTTGGAAACGATACGGAATAAAAAATTGGTTGCTGTGCTTTATCAGTCTGAGCAAGCGCAGCATTGGCCAACGCAAGCACTGCGATAATTATATAAAACTTTTTCATGCAAAAAATAACCACGTTTGTTTGGGGTTCAAATTACTATTAAATAGCTAATTGAAGAACACAATTGAAGGATTTACAAAATTCAATCAAGACCAATCATTCATCCCTCAAATCCTAGAAACGTGTCCTAGTCGAAACTATGCCTTTCAAAGTCATATTCGGATTGTGCAGTAATGATCTTTTTTTGCCTGGCTATATCTTCTTCCAGGTTATGATCGTACACCTCGTCGGTTACTTTCATATTGCGCTCTTTTTCTTTTTCAGCCTGATAAATATTTGCTTCTGATACCCTACTCAGAGCAACATCATAAGGCCCTTTAGGCGACATCAATTTCACAAAGACGGGCAGGCATTCAAATAAAATAAACAGCCAGCCAATGAATGAAATAGCCAGGTAAATATCCAGGTTTCGGGTGCCATCATCATTATAACTAAGTTGCCCCAGCGCCCAGTTCCGGTCGCTGAAGCCGGCAATATTACTCAGGCTGTCCAATTCGTGGCTGTTAAACAAACGGGTATTGTTCAATCCTTCAAAGTCTTTGCGTGCACCAAGGTAATTGTCCATCTGCCCCAAATCTTCAGTCACGGTTTTTAGTCGGTTTTGTTTTTCCTGCAGGATAGCTTCCTTTTGTTTAGCATAAGTGCCATAGCCCTTAATGCCCGAAGTTTGGTTGGATTTATCGCCAAATACTTCCTGGTTCATTTGATAGCGTGACCTGTTGATATCCTTTTCGAGCGAATCTTTTTCTTTCTTCAGATCGTTGTTTTTGCCAAGCTCCATGGCATATTTTTGATTGTAGGTTTTCTGAAGCGTATCTATTTTGCGACTTTGTCCTTTGAGGTAGGCCGATTTCAATTTATCACGAATCTCTTTATCAAATATTTTAAGTTCCAGCGGGCGGGAAATAACAATACCGATCATAATTGCCAGCAGAATACGTGGCGAGGCCTGTAATATTTGCTGATTGGTACTGCCTTCCTTATTGATGCTGGATACAATGTAGCGGTCCATATTGAATATGGCCAGCCCCCAGATCAAACCAAACAGAATAGCGAATCCAACGGCAAAGGGACTCCCGTTAAACACAAAATACATGGCATAGCCGCCCGAAAGAGAAGCAAACAAGGCGGTAAAAAATATAGTGGCCCCTATACCAACATATTTATTTTGCTCTATTGGGTATTTTTTTAACGTACCAGTATGCGCTCCGGAACAGAACCAGAAGAAGCGGGTAATTTTTTTCATGTGAAGTATTTTTAAATGCAGCTGCTTTTCAATGGCTTACCAATTACTACACCTTATCGTAAATCATCAGGTATCGCCCAGTTCCTATACAAACATATATAAAACGCTGATTGATACTGATTGTTACAAAATAGGTTTTGATTTAATTATACAATAAAACCCTACATTTGATTTAAATATTTATGCAATGAAAGAAATTACAGTACAAGAGCTAAAAGAATTGTTGGATAAGCACGAAGATTTTCAACTGGTAGATGTTCGTGAAGATTTTGAATACGAAGTATCAAACCTTGGTGGTGTACTGATCCCATTAGGCGGAATACTGATCGAAGCCGACCAGATATCCAAAGATAAACCGGTTGTGGTGATGTGCCGCAGCGGTCGCCGCAGTGCCGCAGCGATCATGCAACTTGAACAGCAATTTGGCTTCAGCAACCTGTCAAACCTGCAAGGAGGTATCCTGGCCTGGGCCGAAGAAATTGATCCCAGCTTACAAGTTTATTAAACCATGGGCAAAAAGCTCGCATTGAATGTACTCTACAATATCTGCATTTTTATCTGTCTGGTACTGATATTTAATGGCTTTAAGGATAAACACTACGAATATATCGTTGGTGCTGTGCTCATTGGCGCGGTATTGGTGATCCTGAAGATCCGCCTCCTGAAAGAGGTGCGCAACATGCAAAAGAAACCTCAAAAATAAAAAACAATGTTTATAGCAATTTTAGGGATCATCATGCTCGTAGTGGGCATCGTGCTCAAACGTTCGCCTGAACCAGGGAACAAGTTTGCCCGTTTAGTTACAACTATTGGCGTGATCATAGTCGGTATAGGCCTGGTTTCTACAAGTTTTAAAGTGATCGAACCCGGACAGGTAGGTGTTCAAACGCTATTTGGTAAGGTACAGGATAACGTACTTGAAAGCGGTTTGCATATCATCGACCCGGTGGTTGAGGTGACTAATTTTAACATTCAGACTCAAAACTATACCATGAGCGGAATTACCGATGAGGGCGCCAAAACAGGTGATGATGCCATTCGTATCTTGTCATCGGACGGTTTGCAGGTAACTATTGATCTGTCAGTATTATACAAAGTCAATCCGGCAAAAGCGCCGTTCATTCTGCAAAATATCGGGGTAAACTATGAAGAAAAAATAGTACGCCCGGTTTCCCGTACTGCCATTCGCGATAATGCAGTTAATTACCAGGCAGTAGATCTTTACTCTACAAAAAGGCAGGAGTTTCAGCAAAAAATTACGCAAACCATCGAACAAAGTTTTGCTAAAAATGGGCTTGAACTACAACAGATTCTGGTACGCAATATTACACTGCCAGCTTCAGTAAGAGCCAGTATCGAGTCTAAGATCCAGGCCGAACAGGATGCTCAGAAAATGCAGTTCGTGTTGCAGAAAGAACGTCAGGAGGCCGACCGTAAACGTGTGGAAGCACAGGGTATTGCCGATTATCAGAAGATCATTTCAACCCAGCTTTCAGATAAGCAGCTGATCTATGAAAGTATCAAGGCGCAAAAAGAAATTGCCTTATCGCCCAATGCCAAGGTGATTATCATCGGTGCGAACAAGGGTAATCCAATCATGCTAAGCGACAAATAATCATTTCGCAGGGGAATCTGCCGTTGTAAAAGCATCGGTATTTGTTTGAAAAATAAAAGAGCGGGTTGAAGCAATGTTTCAACCCGCTCTTGCGTTTTTGGAATAGCGGCAAATGATCTTTTAGTTTTGCAAGCCAAGGCCGGGTTCGCTTCCCAACACCCATCTGCCATCGCTGAACTCCGGCGTTTTAAAGGGATTATTGCTCACTAAAAACGGACCGTCAATATCGGCCCAATCGCATTGTGGCGCCAATGCTGCTGCGGCCAGTGTGGCGCAACTGGTTTCACTCATGCAGCCGATGAGCACTTTAAGACCTGATTCTTTAGCACGTGTGATCATTTGCTGCGCTTCATGCATTCCTGCCGATTTCATGAGTTTTATATTGATGCCATTATAAATACTGGCGGCATTGGCCACATCCGGCAGGCGCTGTATGGCTTCATCGCCGATAATAGGGATAGGGCTGCGCTCACTTAACCATGCATTACTTGCAGGGTCAGTTTTGAGCATAGGTTGTTCAATAAGTACCACGCCTTTTTCTTTCAACCAAAAGCATAGATCAAGACTCTCTTTCCGGTCGGTCCAGCCCTGGTTGGCATCCACATACAGTGGCCGGTCGGTAACCGATCGGATAGTATCGATCAATTCTTTATCCCTATGGCGGCCTAATTTCACCTTGATCACCTTGCAAGCCTCCCCATCTTTCAATTTTTCCAATAAGACTTCGGGAGTATCGATACCTATAGTATAACTGGTTACCGGCATTTTGGCGGGGTCGCTCCCTAAAAGTTTCCAGCAGGGCTGTCCTTTTATTTTACCGTCCAGGTCGTGCAGGGCAATATCTATGGCCGCCTTTATGGCAGGGTTTCCAGGAGCGATGTTATCAAGGTATTGAATGATCTCATCAAAATTAAAAGGGTACCGCAAACGCGCAACGTCAACTCTGGCCAAATAGGTTGCCGCTGATTGGATACTCTCACCCATATAGGGTACCATAGAGGCCTCGCCATAGCCTACATAGCCCTCGTGCCTTATTTCCAGGAGCATTAAAGGCGTTGATGTACGCGAAAACTTCGCGATGGTGAACGCATGTTTCAGTTCCAGTTCGTACGGACGGTAGGCTAGTTCCATGTTTGATGCCAAAGCTATGGTTTTAGGCGTAATTAGCATTGGGGGGGGTGGGTGAGTCCCAGAAATTTGTAAAAAATGACCTCCTATAAATCATAACAATATCCTCGTTTAAATATCCTGATTATCTTTGCCGCCATGCCGCAGCAGATATACTACCCCTTCAAAACGTTTAACTTTAATAACCGCACCTGTTTTTTAAGCGGGCAGCAAATAAGTTCGGAAGAGGAGAAAATACAGGTTTTCCCAGCCTGGTTGATGAGCATATACAATCTAGCTGATCAGCCTTTTAAGTTGTTGGACGAGAGCATTGCAACCTATAAAGATCTTAAAATACCCTGTTCGGCCGAAGTTAATGAGCAATGGCTGGAGCCTGCGGAGCAGCTTATATCCGAAGCATTCAGCAAAGGTTATGAGGGATTAAAGGCTATTGATCCGCTTAAATTGTTTCAATGGGCAGGCAAATTGCTTTACGGCATTGTATTTAATGAGATTCAATCAGGCATAAAACAGCAGCACGCTCAGGGGCAGGAGTTTAATATATCGCAATCGCTGATCCATAAATTCAGCAATTTGCACCTGATGTTGCAAAGCCTGTACCAGCCGGTGATCTTTGACGAGTTTAAGCCCTACAGCCTTTTTCTTTTCAAAGTTGACAATGGCGAGGACGAATTTTTATACCGGGACGAGATCAATACCTTGACATTTTCGGTTCGTATGAAGGATTTTGGCCTGATCATCTGCCTGCAGGATAACGGCGCTAACCGAAACTATCACCGCGATATTTTAGCGAAAATTGAAGGACAGCCTTTACATCCTATCCAATTTGAAGAGTTTAATGCGCGCATTTTTTACTCGGCGTATCTATTTAACCGGTTGCCCGAATACAATATATTGCCCGTAGGTGATGAAACCTATATTGAAGCCATGCCTTTACGTGGTATGAGCAGCAAACCTTTATTTGATTTTTGGCAGAACAAAACATACGGCCAGGTACTGGAAAATTTTTGGAAAAAATGGGGTTACCTGCTGCTCGAGATCATCAAAGACCCCGAAAACCCGATGAGTTTCCTGCTGGATGAGGGGGGCGATTTTATCAATGCCCGATCGATCTCAGTTTCTCGCTAACGATACTTACAAAATCGCCTAATGAATGAGGCACTAAAATAGCCGTTATGGTAAGCCCGGCCAGTGCGCCATACAAGTGCGCATCATGGTTGATATTACCCCATTGGCGTTTAGAAGCATAGGAACAATAAAAAAGGTACAGTATCCCAAAAACTGCCGCCGGAATATCTACGCCTGGTAAAAAGATAAGACCCATGCCGGCAAGCGGGAAAAAAAGAATGAAGCTGAATATAACGGCACTGATAGCACCAGAAGCTCCCAGGCTGCGGTAATTGAAATTGTCCTTATGTTTTACTACCGAAGGCAGATCACTTAAGATAAGGCTAAGGCCATATAGTAATCCGAATTGCCAGTGGCCGATGATTTTTTCGATCGGAAAGGCAAAATAATAGAAGGTAAACATATTAAAGAACAGGTGCATCAGATCAAGATGGATAAATCCGCTGGTGATCAGCGTATGCAATCTTTTGCCCTGGTAAACATAATAGGGTTGCAGTATAAAATTCTCGTAAACCCAGTCGTTTGAAAAGGCTATGAAACTGGTTATGAGTGTAACAGCAAAGATGACGCAGGCAACAGGCGACTCCTGAAGTATTTGGCTTATTTCCATTTATTGAATATCAAGTTTTGTATCGGTAAGCAAGCGGCCAACCGGGTACCGAAGATAGGTTTTTTCGAAATTAGGCGAGTTGCGGTAAACAAAGTTTAATTGTCCCCGCGCACTTTTGGCAAGATCAGGGTTCTTAATTTTCTCGTCTTCCAGCTTTTTGCGCAGGATAGGGTCATTTTTAACTTGTTCGGCTGCTACATCTTCATAAACATAATCAGAGTAGCCTTCTTTCTCGCCCAAAACTGAATCGAAGAAATTCCAGGCGAAAAACGAATCTACACCCTGAGGTTCCAGCGTTTCTACAATGTACCGGTTAAGGGCCTGATTGGTATAAACCACGTAGTCGCCAGCAAAAAAATGTACTTTTTGGTTTGTTGTACTAAGCTTTACATTGCTATGCAGGTAATGGCCCTCATAGGGTCGCGAGGGTGTTTTATAATCCTCGATATAATACATCTGCAGATCTAGTGTGGTATCGTGACTTAAGCGGCGCATCAGGACATTATTTAACCTGAACAGTTCGATCACTTTACTCCACGACTGCGGGATAACATAGGCCAATGGCTTGTTGACCGAAATGGTAGGCAGATAGTTGTCATAATACCTGATGGTTTTGGTAAAGGGCTGATTGCGGTCGTAATACAATCGGGGTAGCCCGCTTACTTCGCTGGTTTTGTGTGCGCCTGCATATCCTTTAAAAGTTAAAGTATCATAATGCTGCCAGTCTACCTGCCAGTTCAATGCAAAGCTGGTTTGATTTTTCACCTGTTCATCGGCTTTTTGTTTTAAATCGCCGATCAGTTTGGCATCGCGCTCAAAAATAGCGATCAGTGCTACCATAAAGTCATAGGTAGCGTAAACGCGCTTGTCAAATGCCTTTAGCATATGCGTTTCGGTAATGTAACTGATGATGTTATGTTGTGCGGTATAGCCGGTAGCAAAGCGCGGGGTCTCTAAAAAGCTAACAATGCCAGAATCGGGTGTTTCTTCTTTTTCGTCAACATAAGGCGTCATTTCATAACCACTTTTAGCCATGCTTTTATAAAGCTCGGGCGAAAGTGTTTTGGAAGTATATTCGGCAAGAATGGGGTTTTGCTTGTCTTTTTGTGTCTCTATCAGCGTCATCACATACTGGTAGTCGGCGCCGTCGCTGGTATGATTATCGAGGAATATCTCGGGCTGCCAGGTGTTTAATATTTGTTCAAATGCCAGGGCATTCTTGCTATCAGCTTTTATGAAGTCGCGGTTCAAGTCAAGGTTCTTATAATTGCCCCTGAAGCCATACATGCGCGGCCCATTTTGATTGATCCTTGAAACGCCCCGGTTAAGGCAGCCGTCGATATTATATACTGCTATAAAGCACAGCACTACATTCTTTGGTAATTGATTTTTTTTCAAAAGGTCGCGTACCAGCATCATGGTAGCATCTATGCCTTCGGGTTCACCGGGATGAATGCCATTGTTGATAAGCAGTACTCTTTTGTTTTGCTTTTTGATGAGTACTGGATCAAACACTTTATCTTTTGACAGTACGATCAGCGTTAAAGGCTTGCCCACGTCGGTGGTACCATAGTTGAATAATCGCATTTGAGGATTCGGTTTTACCAGTTTTTGGTAATAACTGATAACCTCGGCATAGGTTGCGGTATAGTTTTTATCGCTGCTTGCCTCAAAGGGAGTTAGTTGTGCTTTGGCTTGTACAAGCAGAACGCAACATAACAGGATCAGAATAAATCTTCTCATCAAATTGAAATTTTAACAAAGATAATCGAGGGTTTCAATTATAGTTGTTTGTAAGGCGAATTATACATTGGGTAGTACCGCTTTGCGCAAGGCGGTTGGTATAGGTAGCAGGAAAGCTTAAATATGGTATGCCTTTTATCAGGTACCCGCAATTTCTTCCTGCACTTTTTTTGGAAGGCTATGAAGCACAAGCATGTATGAATGGTCGATCATATCAATGATCTGTTTCCTGCTTAAACTGCCATTGGTATGTACCGTGTTCCAGTGTTTTTTATTCATATGGAAACCGGGTCGCACTTCGGAATACCGTTCGCGCAGCTCAATGGCTAATTCAGGATCGCATTTAACATTAAATTGAGTGCCAACCGAAATACTGGTAAGCAGGAAAAGCTTTTCGCCAACTTTAAACACCAGCGTGTCTTCGCCAAAAGGAAGGCCTTCCGTTACACCCGGTTTGGCCAGGCAATAATCGCGTATTTCTTCCAGGTTCAAAGCTTTAGAAACGTCTGATCAGCTTATTGTAAGAGGTGATATTGCCAAAATTGAATTTAACCCCTACCACGATCTGACGGTATTGGTTACTCGCGTTATTTTTGAAGACGTTAGACGGATCATCGTAACCATCCAAACCTTCACCAAAAACCAAACTGTGTACATAGCCGATGTCTATCGCCATATAAGGTTCGGAGTACTCGTTATATAATTTAAACTCGTATCCAAACCTAAGCGGAACGGTCATGTTGATACTGTTATCGGATCCCGGAAAAACGTAAGTTAAGGGACCGTTTTGAGGGTAAACGTTGGTGCGCTGTACGGTATTGTTGTTAAAAACAAAACCTACACCGGTACCGAAGTAAAAATTTTTGATCACGTTCAGTAAGTCATTTTGCGAATAATCAATTACTTCTCCCAACTGGAAGTCGGCATGTAGAATAAAAGCTTCGTAATGATTGGTGAATTGACGTCCATATTTATCTTTTGCAGGTGTAAGACCACCACCAGACAAAGTTCCAAATTGTAACTCGGCAGCAACCGGGATATAGGGGCTGTAATTGTAAATAAAATTGATACTGGTGGCGATGTGATTGTCCTGCCGGGCAATGTTGGTATAGCCCCTTTCATAGCTTACATCCAGACCTATACCGAATTCTTTGTAGTTATAACCCATTTGTGCTTTTGCCAGCACTACAGAAAACACGAAAACGAAAAGTAAAATGAGTTTTTTCAATGGCTAATTTTAATCAATATTGTACAATCGTTCTGAACACGCCCAATTATGGCTTGTCAAAAATAAAATTTCTAATGATATAATCGTCAATTATGGAGCTAAATTCCACGTTAAATTTTACTGTTGCACAACGCTTTCTGCATTATGTAACCATAGATACCCAGTCTGATCCCGCTTCTGATTCAGTCCCATCGACCGAAAAACAGAAAAACCTGGGAATTGTTCTTGTAAACGAATTAATTGCTATAGGGTTACATGATGCCCACATTGACGAATACGGGTATGTTTATGCAACGATACCAGCAAATAGCGAAAAAGCAGACATACCGGTTATTTGCTTTTGCTCGCATATGGATACTGCCCCCGATTGCAGTGGCAGTAACGTAAAGCCAATTGTACACCAAAACTACCAGGGTGAGGATATTGTGCTGCCGGATGACCCCAGCCAGATCATCCGCCTGGCTGATCATCCTCAGCTTGGATCGCAGATCGGAAACGACCTGATCACCGCAAGCGGCAAAACACTGCTGGGAGCCGATAACAAAGCGGGCGTTGCCGAAATAATGGATGCCTGTTATCAGCTTGTTAACCACCCTGAAATAAAACACGGTACGATCAGGATTTTATTTACGCCTGATGAAGAGATAGGCAGGGGTGTTGATCATGCAGACCTAAGAAAACTCGGTGCTTATGCCGCCTATACAATGGATGGCGAAAGTGCCGGAAATCTGGAAAATGAAACTTTTTCGGCCGATGGGGCAAAGTTGATCATCAATGGGATCAGTTCGCACCCGGGTTTTGCAAAGGGCAAAATGCAGAGTGCCATTAAAATTGCCGCTGAGATCATTGCGGAATTACCTCATTCGCTCTCGCCCGAACATACTGAAGGGAAGCAAGGTTTTGTACACCCGGTTAGTATACAAGGTCAGGTGGAGCAAGCGGAAATTGATTTTATTATCCGCGATTTTGATGATGAACGGCTAATCCAGCATGCCGAAGTTATCCGCGAAACAGCAAACGGCGTCATCGCAAGATTTCCCGGAACCAGTTATACGCTGGATATAAAACCGCAATACCGCAACATGAAAAAGGTACTTGACCAACACCCCGAAATTGTAACCTACGGATTGCAAGCTATTGAGCGTGCCGGGCTTGAGGCCAGATTATGCAGTATCCGTGGTGGGACCGATGGTTCGAGGTTATCTTTTATGGGATTGCCTTGCCCTAACATTTTTGCCGGCGAGCATGCCTTCCACAGCAAACACGAATGGGTATCTATTCAGGATATGCAAAAAGCCGTAGAAACTATTTTGCATTTGTGTATGATCTGGGAGGAGGCAACTTAGTCCGAAAGTCCGCATAAGTCAGAAAGTTCGGACTTATGCGGGTTTCCGGTGTTCCGAACTACCTTTCTGCCAATAAATTATCCGTCAGCTTCTCAAATTCGGCGATAAATTCGGTGTAATATTTACCGGTGCCAGGGCCACTGAAGCCGGTATGTATCTTGCTTACATTACCATGCTTATCGATAATGATGGTTGTTGGGAAGCCCATGTAGTTTGCCAGTTGAGGTATACTCTTTACGGGTTCACCGGCAGCAGGGGTATAACCAGTGATCAACAAAGGATAAGGCACATTAAACCTTGTTTTAAGTTGCTGCAAAGTGGTTTTTGATTTCGCAAAATCTGTTGTGCGCTCATAGGCCAGTCCAATGATCTCAACACCTTTTGCATGATATTTTTTATAGTAGTTGTTGACGAAATAATTTGTTTCGTCCATACAATTAGGACACCATGATCCCATAAACTGTATGATCACCACTTTATTTTTAAAGCGGGCGTCGCTCAATGAAACTTTTTTGCCATTGATATCCGGGAATGTAAACGCAATTTTTGTAAAGCCGGGTTTAAGTTTTGTAAGCGCATAGGCATCGGGTAATGCAGCTTTTGGATCCCGCTTTGCGCTCCATTGGCTAACACTGGAAGAACCGGCATAGTACTCGCCGTTTGAAAGGTTATTGTTATCCGTAATATCTGAAATAAACGTATAGGCATGACCACCGTCAAAAGTGGAGAGGTAGAGTTTATTGTCCTTAATGGTACCTTCTAAAAAGCGATCGTCGCCGGTGGTAGTCAGGAAGGTGCCGGTAACCCTTGTGCCAACCTGGGTAAATTCGCCAACCGTGGTATCTGCTTTCCCGTTATCAACAAATACAGCGCTCCAGCGGCCCCCAAGTTTATAAGTAGTTGGAGAAACTTCGCTGAAAAAGCGCCAGGCTTTGCCTGGCTCGGCATGAAAGTCCATCGAGGCATCGCTGTCTCCATAATGTTTTATCCATGCGCCTTTTAAGCCTTCGGCGTCGAGTTTTAGTTTAAATTCGGAGTTAAAGAGTGGCATCCGGATAAAAACCGAATCACCCACCTGCCGGATAGTTGTCACTTTAAAACGCTCGGCGGCATTATGAATAAAAATCTGCTGTTTTGTTCCCAACTGTTTTACATCAAAAACAAAAGGTATCAGGGCACCTGATTTAGTTTTTAATTCGCCTCGCCATACGCCGTTTTTTAAATGACTTTGCGCAAAAGCTAAGGCAGTAAAAAGAGTGAAGGAAAAAATAAGTAAAAGATATTTTGCTCGCATCTGAAAGTCTATTGATTTACTATAGTTTCCAAAGTAAAGCAAAAAGATGCTATTATTTAAGTACCTCGCGTGAAATTACAATCCTTTGAATTTCTGAAGTGCCCTCGTATATCTGTGTTATCTTGGCATCTCGCATCAGGCGTTCAACATGGTATTCTTTAACGAAGCCGTAACCACCGTGAATTTGAACCGCTTCAACGGTAGTTCTCATAGCAACTTCCGAGGCATAGAGCTTGGCCATCGAGCTAGCCTGGGCATAAGGAAGCCCCTGATCTTTCAGCCAGGCAGCTTTGATACATAAAAGGCGTGCCGCCTCGATCTCGGTAGCCATATCGGCCAGTTTAAATTGTATCGCCTGCAGATCGGCTATTGATTTGCCGAAGGCTTTGCGCTGCTTAGAATATTCCAAAGCCAGTTCATAGGCTCCGGAAGCAATACCTAAAGCCTGTGCGGCTATGCCTATGCGCCCCCCCTCCAGCGTTTTCATGGCGAATTTGAAGCCAAAGCCATCCTCGCCGATCCGGTTTTCTTTTGGCACTTTTACGTCAGAAAACATCAGCGAATGCGTATCTGAACCCCGGATGCCCAATTTGTTTTCTTTCGGACCGATGGTAAAGCCTTCCATCCCTTTTTCAACGATCAGCACATTGATGCCATGATGTTTTTTTTCGGGATGGGTTTGTGCAATGACCAGGTAGGTAGAAGCATTTCCGCCATTGGTGATCCAGTTTTTAGTGCCGTTAAGCAGATAATGGTCGCCCATATCAATAGCCGTAGTATGTTGTGAGGTTGCATCCGAGCCTGCTTCCGGTTCCGACAGGCAAAAGGCGCCTATTACTTGGCCACTAGCTAATGGCACCAGGTATTTGCGTTTTTGCTCTTCGCTTCCAAAATGCTCAAGTCCGTAACATACAAGCGAATTGTTTACCGAAACTACAACCGATGCAGAAGCATCTATCTTGGAAAGCTCTTCCATGGCTAAGACATAGGAAACTGCATCCATCCCGCTTCCCCCATATTCGGGCGAAACCATAATACCCAAAAAGCCCAGCTCGCCAAGTTTCTTTATCTGTTCGGCAGGAAATTTCTGGTGCTCATCGCGTTCTATTACTCCGGGTTTTAGCTCATGCTGCGCAAAGTCACGCGCGGCCTGCCGTATCATTAATTGCTCTTCGGTAAAATCAAAATGCATCTGGAAAGGGTATTGGTTCATTCAAATGTAATACTATGCATGCATAGTAAAAAATTCAATCAAAAAAAAAGAGAACCTTTATACAAAGTTCTCTTCCCCTAATTAATTTAAACTATTGATTAAACCCAAAACAAAGAACATCAAACTCAGCCTGGGTGTCTGAGAATTCGTAAAAAGTTTTTCATCGGTAGATGCAACTTGATAAAACTTTCACAGATATAATGCAGAGTCGCATACTACATTACAAAAGTAAAGCCATGATTGCCGCCAACCAATGACGAATACGTCTGTATTTAGTATTATTGGATAATAATCTTGTTACAAACGTAAAAATTAGTTTATTTGATTTATTTCTTAGCTTGCAAAAGTTAAACCTGATTAATAAGGAGATTGCTATGTTATTAACTGATTTTGAATATCTTAACAAATCGGAAGAAGCCTTTAAAAAGAAAATAGCCCTTCAAATCAAGAACCTTAGACGCCAAAACCAGGTCACACAGGAAAAGTTCTATAGTGAAACAAATATAAACATAGCCAGGCTCGAATCTGGCAAAGTAGATATCCGATTAGATACCTTAAGGAAGGTTTGTTACTACTTTGACGTTTCTTTATCGGGTTTTTTTCAGGGTATTTATTAGTATTTTCTATTTTTATACACAGCATTACAGCTATAAGTCTATAAATAAATACAACTATTGTCTTTTATACTGAACAATAATTAGGATATGATGAAAATAACAGCAAAAAAGCTAATGGCCCTGGCACTAGGTGCGGGCTTTATGGCCTTAACTGCCTGTAACGAAAAGCAAAAAGACTACGCCGCCAATGATCCCATTTATAAAAATCTGGACACCACGGTAAAGCCAGGCGACAATTTCTTTTTATATGCCAATGGCGGATGGCTGAAAAAGAACCCAATACCGCCGGCATATGCATCCTGGGGTATAGGTAATATTGTTATCGAGGATATTCGCGACCGGCTGAAAAAAGTTAGTGAGGATGCGCTGAAGGCCAAAGCACCCCGAGGAACCAATACCCAAAAAATTGGCGATTTTTATTATACCGGGATGGATACAGCAACCATAGCTCAACAAGGGCTTACTTCGCTGCAGCCCGAACTTGATAAAATAGATCAGGTAAACGATATAAAAAGCCTGGCCGACGAATTTGCTCATCTACTGACAATTGGGGTGGGTACGCCTATTGGCCCCTATATAGGGCAGGATCCTAAAAATAGCAGTAAAAATGTATTGCAGCTATGGCAAGCAGGTATTGGTTTGCCCAATCGCGATTACTATTTCAACACCGATCAGCACAGTGTTGATATCCGTACAGATTACCAGCAAAAGCACTTACCTGCCTTGTTCAAGCTAACCGGGTTAAATCCGGCACTGTCTGTACAAATAAGCAATAAGATATATAGCCTTGAAAAGCTTCTGGCAGATAGTTCGAGGAAATTGCAGGATCTGCGCGATCCATATCGAAACTATAATAAGTTGACTGTAGCAGGTTTAAGTAAATTGACCCCGCTGATCGATTGGAATAATCTATTTTTTAAATCGGGATTCAAAAATATTGATACCGTAATTGTGGGGCAGCCCGAGTACTTCCGTGCTCTCAACAAATCGCTTACAGCATTTGATCTGGCTACCTGGAAGGCGTATCTCCGGAAAAATTTGCTCGAGTCTTTTTCATCCTATTTAAGTAAGCCCTTTGAGGATGAGAATTTTAGGTTTTGGGGTACTGTTTTATCGGGTAAGAAAGAACAGTTACCCCGCTGGAAACGGGTACTAGACGCTGAAAATAATTATATGGGCGAAGTGCTCGGCCAGCTTTTTGTGAAGGAGTATTTTCCTGAAAAAACCAAGCAGCGCTACGTTAATCTGGTAGAAGCTATGCGCAGCAGCTTCAAAGAACATATTGAAAAGCTGGATTGGATGAGCGCCACAACCAAGCAAAAAGCTTATGATAAGTTGGCGAAAATAATGCCGAAGGTAGGTTATCCCGACCACTGGAAAGACTTTTCGACCCTGGCTATTAGTCGCCAGCCTTATGTATTAAATATCCTTAATGCCAATAATTTCTGGTTCAGGGTTAATGCTGATAAGCTGGGCAAGCCGGTCGACCGTACAGAATGGGGTATTACACCACAAACTTATAATGCGTATTACAATCCGTCAAATAACGAAATTGTGTTACCTGCGGCTCAATTCATGATTCCGGGTGTAAAAGACGAAGATGTGGATGATGCTGTGGTTTACGGCTACGCTGCGGCTTCAACAATTGGCCACGAGATGACCCATGGTTTTGACGATCAGGGACGCCAGTTTGATGCCGAGGGAAACCTGAAAGAATGGTGGACGCCCGAAGATTCGGTAAAGTTTTCTAAACGTGCCCAAATGTTGATCGATCAGTTTAACAGCTACGAAATGTATGGATTGCATATCAATGGCAAAGCAACGCAGGGCGAAAATATAGCCGACCTTGGTGGTATTGCCATTGGCCTCACCGCTTTTGAGAAAACTGAACAGTATAAGGAAGGTAAACCTATTAACGGCCTGACGCCACTACAGCGTTTTTTCCTGGGTTACTCCCTCGGCTGGCTTGAATCCGTAAGGAAAGAAGCGGAATCGAGCCAGATACTTACCAATGAGCATTCACCGGCCTCGTTAAGGGTCAATGGTCCGTTTACCGACGTTCCTGAATTTTATGAAGCCTTCCACATCAAAAAAGGCGATAAAATGTGGCTGGATCCGGAGAAAAGGGTGAAGATCTGGTAGCGGATCGTTTGAATATCGAATGCTGAATATCGAAGGAAGTAACACTTCATCATTCAATATTCAGCATTCGGTGTTCGATATTATCTCACAACGATAAGGCGCAGATGGTTCCGGATAAAAAGCAAATAAATCTTGGTGAAATTGTAGAATCGCTTATCATTTGTCTCAAAATCAAAAAGTAACAAATTGGATATACCTCTTTTTATTTTCGGAATTATTTTGAACTGTTTCGGTATTTTTCAAATTGGAAAAGGAATAAGCTTGTTCAAAAAGGTGTTCAAATACACTAGTGAATTAGATGCTTTTTCCGCGTGGGCGGGATCTACCTCAATAATGGCAGGTATAATAGCGATACTTGAAAGCTTCCAGCTACGGGTGGTAGACGCAATAAACAGCAAGTCAAAAATTATCCCAATTAACTTGCCACGATTTATTTTGGGAATCGGTTTGATCTTTGTCGGTATTTGGACAATTATTCTTCAAATAAAATGGTACCGAAAGGGGCTAAAAGACCCCCTGTGGTATGGGGTGCGGTTGTTAATTTTAGGTTTCGGCTTTACAGTTTTTGGGATAATATTGATAATACAAAGTTTTTGATATTCGGGCGGCTAAGATGCATAATCATTAGTCGCTAAAGTTATATTTGAACAATGCAATTTATCCACGCGCTGCAAGATTGGTGGCATCAAACCACCTGGATCGAAATTATTGGTGTGATAACCGGACTGCTTTGTGTTTACCTGGCATCGATCAATAGTATCTGGAATTGGCCGATCGCTATAATAAGTACCGCGCTGTATATCTATATTTTTGGGCGTGCCAACTTGTATGCCGATATGCTGCAATATGTTTACCTCTGTGTGACCAGTATCTATGGTTGGTGGTTTTGGTCGAAGCATCCGCAAACGGAAGATAAGGCACCCATTGCCAGTATTACCAAAAAGCAGGCAGTCATATCGGTCGTCATTGTTTTGTTGGCAACACCAGTGCTTGGTTACACGTTGATCACTTTTGCCGATGCCCTGCATTACGACCCGCCGGCCTATCCTTATATTGATAGTTTTTGTACCTCCTGCAGCCTGGTTGCACAGGTTTTCCTGGCAAGAAAGGTATTGGAAAACTGGGCCATTTGGTTTTTTGTAGATATTATTTACGTGGTGGTATACTTTAAAAAGCACCTCGAGGCAACAGCATTTATGTTTGTCATCCTCATTATCATAGCTGCCTTCGGTTATATCGACTGGAAAAAACAATACAAAAAACAACTCGCTGAATCCGGATCTTAAACATGAGCAATTCCGCAATCGACACTTCGAATTCCGCAATCAAAAAAATCGCCATTGTTGGTCCCGAATCTACCGGAAAATCAACGATGTCTGCTTACCTGGCAAAGCATTATGCTACGGTTTGGGTACCGGAATTTGCCCGCGACTATTGCGCCGCACTCGCTGAACCACCAACCTGGCAGGACGAGATCAATATGTTTTACGGACAGTTGGCATTAGAAAATGAATATCTGCCGAAAGCCAACCGCTTGCTCATTTGCGATACCACTTTCATAACCGTGAAGATATGGAGCGACCACACTTTTGGCCGCTCGCCGCAGGAAGTACTGGATGAACTACCCAAACACCCCTACGACCTCTACCTCCTGCTCAGCATCGATATGCCCTGGGAAGAAGACCCCCTCCGCGACTTCCCCCACATGCGTGACCATTTTATGGATGTATGGCACAAAGAACTGCAGGATCTGAACGCCAACTACATGGTCATCTCCGGCATTGGGCAGGAAAGATATGATCATGCTGTAATGGAGATAGATCGTTTTTTAAATGCGGAAGGCGAAATGATTTTTTAAATGCGGAATTCGAAATGCCGATTGCGGAATGACTTTTAAATGCGGAAGTCGGAGTGCCAAATGCGGAATGATTTTTTAAATGCGGAATTCGAATTGCCAAATTCGAAATGATCTATTTTGGTTCGGGTATTAATTTTAATAATTAATCTTCAACATTCCGCATTTGACATTTCGAATTCCGCATTCATCTTCCATTTCGCATTCCTTTCCTCCCTACTCGGCAATTTTTCCTACCTTAATTCTTCCCATGATGCAACGTACACTAAATCCCTGCGTCTTATACTTGAAAGCTGAAAAATTTGGAAGCCATTTACGTCGATAAGCATTATGCCCTGGTAGCGGAGTGTAAGCAGGGGAGTAAGAAAGCCTGCTATGAGCTGTACCGTTTGTATTCGAAAGCAATGCTGAATGTTGCCTTTCGGATAGTGGGCAGCGTTGGCGAGGCGGAGGATGTTTTGCAGGAGGCTTTTCTGGATGCTTTCAACCGGATAAAGGATTTCAGGCAGGAAACAACTTTTGGACTTTGGCTAAAGCAGATCGTTGTGCATCGTTCTATCAACCTGCTGCGCAAACGTAAGCTGGAGCTGGTACAACTGGAAGACGAACAACTGGAAAACCTGCCTGATGCTGAGCTGGAAGATGAGGATGAAATACTGGAGCAGGTTGCACAGATCAAAGAGGCCATGAAATTGCTGCCTGATGGATACAGGGTGGTGTTATCGCTTTACCTGCTGGAAGGATACGACCATGAAGAGATAAGTCAGATCTTGAATATATCTGAAAACACCTCAAGGACGCAGTTCCTGCGGGCAAAAAGGAAATTATATGAGCTGTTAACGAATAGAAAGGAAATAGGAAGATGAGCAAGAGATTAGAGGATTTGATCAGAAATAACCGGGAAGAATTTGACGACCTGGAGCCTTCAGCTGGTTTATGGAGAAAGATAGCAGAGCAATTACCTGCTGAAGAAGTATTGAAAAAGAATGAAGCTAAAACGTTTTCACTGCGTTTTGTTTTGAAAATGGCAGCATCGATCATCATAGTGATGGGTATTGGATTTTTTGCATACCTGCGATTGCAACGAACCCAGTCTGTCGACTATGCCGCTATCAATCCGGCCTATGCCAAACAGCAGACGCAATACGTGTCTATGGTGGCCTCAAAGCGGTCGGAATTGCGAACGTTAAGTCAGAATGCTCCTGAAATTTATCAGGAGTTTAGTAAAGAGATCGCAGCGATGGACTCCACCTATAAACGATTAAATGCAGAATTACCCGCCAGCCCTAACCAGGAGGCGGTATTGCTGGCCATGATACGGAATCTGCAGGCGCAAACTGAAGTGCTTAACCAGCAACTCAATATTATAGTACATTATAACCAAATGAAAAAAGACGAGAAAAATGAAACGCAAGGCATTTAAATACACAATGCTGCTGATTGCAGCGCTAACTGGCTTTGTTTCGGCAAAGGCACAGGATACATCGGCCATGGCCCCAAAGCAGGAGACTTATTCGTCAAAAGATGAGGGCAACGGCGAGCTAAAGGCAAATTTGAGAAAGGGGATGAAGCATCTGGAAATAGCGATGACCCGGCTTAGCCACGACCTGAATGAAGGACTGGGCAGCCTGAATTCAGAATTAGGTCCGGCATTTAAAGATATGGGCAATGAGATCCGGACCTGGGTAAATGATGACAGGATCCCCTCGGCTGATGCTAAAGAAAAGGTTAAAACGTACAGTAAATCGTACCCGATGGACGCTAACGATAAACTCCGTATCAATACAAAGTTTAGCAAAGTGGTGATCAATACCTGGAATAATCCGGAAGTAAAAGTGGAGGTCAGTATCCGGAGCTTTGCCAAAAATGACGAGACAGCCCAAAAAATGATCGACGCGATCAGTATTTCGGATCATAAAGAAGGAGATGTGATTTCCTTTGCTACAAGTTTCGGAAGCGGTGATTCGATCTGGAACGGTCTGTTCAATAATCAAAACGATCACCATAAAGTAGAAGTGGATTACGTGGTTTACCTTCCTTCAAAAAATGCTATGGATATCGACAACAGCTATGGCTCAACCGACCTGCCAGATTTTGACGGTCAGTTGCATATTGCCAGCGCTTACGGAAGTTTTGCCGGCAAAGCATTGATGCACGCTGGCAATCATTTTAAGATCAGCTATGGAAGTGCAACCATTGGCAGCCTGTCATCAGCAGAGGTAAGCGTAAGTTATGGCAGTTTAAATCTGAACGCTGCCGATCAGCTGAATGCCGAGGTCAAATACAGTGCTGTGAAAATTGGCAGGCTGACTTCAAAAGGAAACATTAATGCACACTATGCCGGTACCGTGGCTATTGAAGACCTGGATAAAAATTTCAGCAGCTTTTCCTATAGTGGTAGCTATTCGAACCTGAAGCTGGGTGTCAATAGTGCAACCAATGCCGATTTTGATATCACGGTTAAATACGGAGAATTTAAATACAACGACCCCGGCGTTGTGGTGACCGAAAAGACACCTTCGGATGAAGACAAAGGCTGGAAACCGACCAAAAATTTCCGCGGTCACATTGGTAAAGGAAGTAGCGACAGGGTGATCAATGTTAGTTCAAATTACGGTGGAGTAAGTTTTTTTTAGTCTTTAGTCTTGAGCCCTAAGTCTTGAGTCATTAGATTGGAACTGATGATCAACATTGATTTTTAGGTCTTTAATTTTCAGGGGATAAAAACCTAAAAAATGCTTGATCCGACTCAAGACTTAGAGCTCAAGACTCCGGACTCAATCAAAACACCCTGCAAAGCAGGCCCTTCAAATACTCTCCCTCAGGAAAGGAAGCCCTTACCGGGTGATCTTCGGGCTGACAAAACTGGTGGATAAACTGTACTTCTTTACCGGCATCAAGTGCGGCCCAGGCTAGTACTTGTTTAAAAGTATCAATATCCATTGCTCCCGAACAGGAAAAAGTTGCAAGCAATCCGCCGCTTTCAAGCAGCAGCATCCCCAGGCGATTCAGGTCCTTATAAGCACGGCTGGCCTTATCCAATGCCGACCGTGATGGTGCATATTTGGGCGGATCGAGTACCACGATATCAAATTTTTCGCCCTGATCGCGCAAAATACGAAGTTGCTTATTAACGTCTGACTGTACTGCCGAATGTTTAGTAGCATCCAGATGATTAAGGCTGATATGTTTATTAAGGGTTTCAATTGCCAAAGCAGAGCTGTCAACACTCAAAACCGATGAGGCTCCATTTTTCAGTGCATTTAAGGTAAAGCCGCCGGTATAACTAAAGCAATCGAGCAGTTTTTTGCCCCTTGCGTGTTTTGCTACGATATCGCGGTTATCACGTTGATCGCAATAAAAGCCTGATTTTTGCCCTTCGGCGATGTTGATGCTGTATTTTACGCCATTTTCGGTCACTTCAACTGATTCAGGTGGATATTTTCCGGCTAATACTGCATTATTGGTCTCCAACCCTTCATGCGCGCGGGAAGAAGCATCACTCTTGTCAAAAATCCCTTCCGGTTTCAACAATTTTTCCAGTTCATCTATTACCACTGGCATTAAGCGTTCAATACCTGAGGTGAGTACCTGAAGGGCCAGGTAGTCGGCATATTTATCGACGATCAAGCCGGGCAGATAATCAGCTTCACTAAATATCAGGCGGTAGGTATTTGTTTCCGGGGTCAGCAAATTGCTTCGGCTCGAAACCGCCAACCTAACTTTTTTTCGCAACCAATCTTCATTGATCTCCACTTCCTCATTCCACTCCAGCAAACGCAAGGCTACCCGCGATTGTCCATTGTAGAATCCATAGGCCATAAAATCGCCCTTATCGCTTAGCAGTTTTACTACATCGCCATTGGCTGGTTTTCCCTTTACATGCTCAATAGCGCCCGAGAACAGCCAGGGATGGCGTTGCAATACGGCTTTTTCTTTACCTTTTTTCAGGATCACTTCAATCATGGGGCAAATTTAATGCTTAAGTCGGAAAGTTGGCTTAAGTCCGAAAGATGCTTTTGGTCTTGACTGTTATTTATAGATACACTTAAAAATCCGAAAGGTACCCTTACCTTATCTTTTCGGACTTCCCGACTTCCCGACTTTCGGACTATAATCCTGCTAATCACACAAATCCTTCATTCATGTCCTTGTTTCTTTGGCTTGAAGTGCCTAAGTTTGCGCCTCATTAAAATATTATGGCTAAAGCATCTGATATAAAGAACGGTAGCATACTACGCTTCAATGGCGAGTTGGTGCAGGTAGAAGAATTTATCCACCGCACACCGGGTAACCTGCGTGCATTTTACCAGGCCCGTATGCGTAACGTAAAGAGTGGTAAACTGGTGGAGTACCGGTTCCGTACAGACGAGGAAGTTGATATTGCGCGCGTCGAAACCAGCGATTACCAATACCTGTATGAAGATGGTAACGACCTGATTGTAATGGACAACAGCACCTATGAACAATTTAACGTGCCGAAGTTTTTATTTGGCAACAGCGTTAAGTTTTTAAAAGAAGGTGTAAATGTGATCGTAGCTTTTGAAAGTGGCGAGCCTATCACCGCTAAAGCCCCATCCTCAGCCGAGTTGGTGATCACTTATACCGAGCCTGCCGTTGCAGGAAATACTTCAACCAACGCTTTGAAAAATGCAACTGTTGAAACAGGTGCGGAAATTAAAGTGCCTTTGTTCATCAATTTAGGTGATAAAGTGAAAGTAGATACCGCCACCGGTGCATATGTTGAGCGTGTTAAATCGTAAGTCTGCACCCTCAAAAGGGGAAATATGATAGAAAAGAAATAGAAAATCCCGTTTATACGACGGGATTTTTTATTTGAATAGGCTTTGTTCTAAAAGGTCATCACTCCTTCAGTGACCGGGGGGTCAATCAATTGGTCGAAGTATCCTGTTCCAGCGAATTTTGCTGAAGAAACTTTTGGTTGAGTCTGTGCTGAAGAAGGTTAATATTGCTTTGCCCACCACGTGATCCTCCGGAACATAACCCCAGAACCTGGAATCCCAGGAGTTGTGGCGGTTATCGCCCATCATCCAGTAATAATTCATTTTAAAGGTGTAAGCAGCGGTTTTTTTACCGTTCAGGTAAATGTCTTTTCCGTTGATCTCAACCTTATTGTTTTCATAAAGCTCTATTGCCCGGCGGTAAAGTGCCATGGTTGAATCATTTAAGGGAACAGTGTAGCCACGGGCAGGTAAAACCAGGGGTCCAAAATTATCTTCATTCCATTTAAACAACGGACTTCGTGGAAAAACCAATGAATCAAGCTGACCGGCTGCTTGTATAAAGGGTTTTACACTTTTTACATTTGAAAAGCTTTTGATCTCGGCCAGATGATCGGTTGGAATGATCATTTCGTAAACATTAGGCTCAACTTGTCCCCTAACCTCAATATTATCGTCAACGATAACCTGTGGATTTATCTCAAGACCATTGGTTTCCACCAAATAAGAGGTTTGTTGTTTGGGAGCATTGGCAGATGCTTTTCCATTGATAAAAACCTGTCCGTTTACAATAGTTAAGCGATCGCCCGGCGTTGCCTGGCAGCGTTTGATCAACGCCATCCGTTCGTCAACGGGGATACTGTGCTGCAGATCGGCTTCTTCGGGTTTGTTGAATACTACGATGTCACCTTTTTTAATCTGAGTAAATCCCGGCAAGCGCCAGTAAGGGAGTTGAACCAGATCAGTATAGGTTTTCATACCGTAAACTTTGGGCTCGGTAAAGGGAATTGAAATCGGCGTATTGGCAATACGCGGTCCGTAACTGATCTTGCTTACAAAAAGGTAATCGCCCACGAGTTGGGTGCCTTCCATTGAACCGGAAGGGATGGCATAGGCCGAAAATAAAAGTCCCCGGATAACTGTAGCAGCCACAACTGCAAAAACGATCGCATCAATCCATTCGCGGGTTTTTGATTTTTTCGGACGCGCAGCCTTAGGTTTTCTGTTGAAGGGATTCCAGTTCATAAGCGATAGTTTACTATCGCTTAGATGCCAAAAAGAGAGAATTGTTACAAGTTAGACGGGTAAAAAAAATAATTTTTTACCTGATATTTATTTCGATAGCAATTTGAAATCCCACGGCCTCGTAGAGGCTACCCCTTTGTAACTCTTGCGCTTTAGGTGCCACCCCTGCTTAGCCAGGTTCAACAACTTTGCAACTGTGGGAGTCCGTACCAGACATTCTAAGAGCTGCGATATTGCAATTTCAGTAGGATAAGAAAGAAAACTTTGATTATAGATCCAATTCTAACAATACCGGGCAATGATCTGAATGCCTTGCATCAGGCAAAATGGCGGCGCGTTTGATGTGCTTTTCCAACGGCTCTGTTACCATGATATAATCGATGCGCCAGCCCAGGTTCTTGGCCCTTGCGTTGGCGCGGAAGCTCCACCAGGTATAATTATGCGGTTCTTTATTGATGTGCCTGAAAGAATCGATGAAACCTGAATTGATGAAATTTTCCATCCACTCGCGTTCTTCGGGCAAGAAACCGGAAGAGTAAGCATTTGATTTTGGGTTATGAATATCTATCGGACGATGGCAGATATTATAATCGCCGCAAACCACCAGATTGGGGTAGGCCCATTTCAGTTGGTTGATATACTCGCCAAATTCATCCAGGAATTTATATTTAAAATCCTGCCTTTCATCACCGCTTGAACCCGAGGGGAAATAAACGCTCATCACCGAAACATCTTCAAAATCAACGCGGATATTGCGTCCTTCCCGGTCGTAATGCGGGATACCGCAGCCATATTCCACATGTTTAGGCGTTTGTTTTGTGAAAATAGCCGTTCCGCTATAACCTTTTTTCTCGGCTGGGAACCAATAGTGCTGGTAGCCCAATTGTTCGATCAGCGCAAGGTCGGTCAGCACATCAGGCGATGCTTTGATCTCCTGTAAACAAACCACATCGGCATCAGTTGCCTGCAGCCATGCCAACCAGTTTTTGCTGATTGCCGAGCGGATACCGTTTACATTATAAGTAATGATTTTCATGAGTCGTGCAGCGATAAATTTCGCTGGGGTAAATATCGAATAATGTATGCTGAATATCGAATGATGAAGTGACAAATACTTCAATATTCAGCATACATTATTCGGAGTTCGAAATTAAAAATTCAGGATTTTATCCAACTGTTTGCATTGCCGCTTACTCAGCAACTCTACCGTCATGGGTACATCTTCCAGCGGCCGGTCTTTGGCGTCGCGTTTAACTGCGGCGATGCGATCCACCATATCAATACCAAATACCACCTCACCATATACCGTGTAATTTTGATCGAGATGCGGTGCGCCGCCAACGGTAGTATACCACTCCCTTTGCCATTGCGGTATTTTCCGGCCCTTTAAGCGGGTTTGTTCCAGGGTATCCAGCTTGCCAGGGGTAAACCGTTTGCCTTCCACAATATAAAACTGGCAGCCGCTGGAAGCCTTTGCCGGGTTATCGTCACGCGCAGCAGCCAGCACACCACGCCGGTGAAACAAGCTATCCCTGAATTCGGCAGGAACCGTATAACCTACATCACCATCACCCAGTTCAGCGCCGGGAGCGGCTTTTTTAGGGTCCCTGGAATCGGGGTCACCACCCTGAATCATAAAATTCTGGATCACCCGATGAAATAGTGTCCCGTTATAAAAACCCTGCTTTACCAGCTTGATAAAATTATCACGATGCTTCGGCGTCTCGTTATACAAGCGGATGATACAATCACCGTAACTGGTTTTAATACGCACATATTGATTCTTCGGCTTGCCGGCAAAGGCTGCTGTCGTAAGTAATATGAGGGTAAGGGTGAGGAGTTTTTTCATGTTGGTTCTTAAGGTTGTAACGTTTGAATGTTGTAATGTTTAAACGTTTCTGAATTAAGGCATAATTTAACCTTTCAACCTTACAACATTTCAACAAAAATTAAACAGCGTCAAAATAATCCACGATCAGCGATTTCATGATCAGTTCTTGCTCCAGTAGGGTATAGTTGGGTATTTTGTCTATCAGTTTCCAGTGTGGCCAGCCATCCTGGTCAAGTCCTTCCAATTCATAAAAGCCCATTTGGCTGAACAATTTGCAGGTAGCAATGTGCATCAGTTCTTCTTTTTGCCGTTTGCTGAACTTGCGGGGGCCTTGCCCCAGTTCCTGTACACCAATCAGAAAAAGCATTACTTTCATGTCGGGGACATCCGAGTCGAAATCCGTAGCGATACGTTCTTGCAGGGCCTTCCACTTATTATTGATATCCGCAGCTTTCATGGGGTAAAGATACGTGCAGCGAAGGATTTTAAGAATTGTATAAACAATCTTCACAACGATATTGTTACCCAAACATGACGAATTGCATGTCTAATTAAGTATTTTTGCACAATTATTGAATTTTTGTGAAAAACGGTAAGCGCCAAATAATATTCACCTGGATCATCCTCATCTGCTTCGCAGCAGGGCAATGGTCGGTGTATGCGCACTACCATATCAATAAGAGGTCGCTGCCTGTTTTAGTAAAAAGCACAAAAAATAATACTACAATTTCCGAGAAATGTCAACTGTGTGATGCTATGCATCATGCTTCGATGTTGAAACAAAATGAAATAATTTTTGCGCCGATAGCTTTTAGTAAATACAACTTTCAGTCGGTTCATTATGCTTTCCTTAGCCAATCGCAAGTCAAAGCGGCTGGGCGCGCACCCCCGGTTTGTTAATAATTCCCACTCAAGTTAAAACTGCTTATTGAGCAGAATTATTCACTTACCCCCCATTCGATTCTTATGAAATTAAAGCTGTTTTACTGCTTTTTGACACTATTTATAAATTATTCCGTATTTGCTCATGGACCGGCTCCGGTCAGGTTAAAGGCAAATGACGGCAATGGAACGCTATCTGGTTTAGTTACTGACAAGCTTACTGGAAATACCATCCCCGGTGCAACGGTTGCCATACCCGACCTCCGTACAGGTTCAATCACTGATGCTGAAGGAAAATACCTGATCAGCAATTTGCCCAAGGGCGTTTACCTGGTTCAGGTAAGTTTTATTGGCTATGCCACCTATAACGAAAGGGTAGATCTTACCAAAACTTCAGTTTTAAATGTGCAGCTTCAATCTTCGTCTATCGAAGCAGCCGAGGTGGTGATCACCGGCGTTAGCAAAGCAACCCTGATCAAACGTGATCCGGTGCCGATGGCCGCAGTAAGCAAAACATTTATTGACGAACACTCAGCTTCAACTAATGTGATCGATGAGATCGCTAATTTGCCCGGTGTAAGTGCCGTAACTACTGGCCCAAATGTGTCCAAGCCTTTTATACATGGGCTGGGTTATAACCGGGTTGTAACGCTTGAAGACGGCATGCGACAGGAAGGTCAGCAGTGGGGTGATGAACATGGCATTGAAGTGGATCAAAATTCAATAGATCGTGTTGAAGTGATCAAAGGGCCAGCAAGTTTAAGTTATGGCTCGGACGCCATTGGCGGTGTTGTAAACCTCATCACAACTCCACCAATAACATCGGGGAATATATTAGGTTCATTTTCCGGCGACTATGGCACAAACAATAACCTGATAAATACTTCTTTCCGTTTGCAGGGCAACCAAAATGGTTTTGTTTGGGGTACCGTAATTTCGGGCAAGGCAGCCAAAGATTATCAGGATCAGCATGATGGCCGGGTTTATGGCACAGGTTTTCAGGAAAAAGACGCCAGGATAATGCTGGGTCTAAATAAAAACTGGGGTTACTCTTACCTAAATGCATCTGTTTTTGACGACCAGCAGGAAATACCGGATGGGAGTCGTGATCCGCTTTCCCGCCGGTTTACCATGCAGGTTACGGATGCTGATACCTACCGACCGGAAGTTCCGGATGCTATTTTAAATTCGTATGAGATAACGCCTTTGCACCAGCACGTGCAGCTATACCGGATCTATGATAACAGCAATATCGCCATCGGCAACGGTAACTTAATAGTAAACCTGGGATATGAATATAGTCACCGTCGCGAGTTTACCCATCCTTCGGCATCGGATATCGCAGGTTTGAACCTGCACCTGTCCGATTATACCTACGATGTTAAATACAACTTTAACTTTGGGGCCGACTACGAGACAACTTTTGGCATCAACGGGCAATACCAGAACAATACCATAGGCGATGCTACCGATTTTCCGATACCCGCCTATCACCAGTTTGATATTGGTCCGTTTTTCATCATCAAGAAATCATTTGGTAAACTCGATCTTGCTGGTGGTGCCCGCTATGATAGTCGCTCCATTAGTGCACAAACAGCCTATATCGATACTACAGTAGCGTATTATCCAACTTTATATACAGGTTTAAACCCTGGTGGAACGCCGAACGTGGTCCAGCAGTTCAATGGTTTCAGTAAAACTTTTTCAGGAGTAACCGGAAGCTTTGGTGCAACCTATAATTTTTCAGATCATTTCCTGATCAAGGGTAATATTGCCCGGGGATTCCGCGCTCCGAGCATTGCCGAATTATCAGCCAATGGGCCCGATCCCGGCTCGCAGATCTACCATGTAGGCAACAGCGGATTTAAACCGGAGTTTAATTTACAATCGGATATCGGTGCCTTTTTGACCCTGCCCAATGTATCGGCTAGTATCGAATTGTTTGATAATAATATCCAAAACTATATCTATCAGCAGCAGGAACTTAACCCTGATGGAAGCCCGGTTCGTAACCCCGCCTATCCACAGTACACGGTGTTTACCTATGTGCAAAATAAAGCAAGGATCAATGGTGGTGAGTTTTTCCTCGATCTTCATCCGCGCCCATGGCTCCATTTTGAAAACTCGCTCAGTTTGACCTATGGTACTAATTTAGGAAACAACGGCCATGAACCCGATAGCCTCAAATACCTGCCATTTATTCCTCCGCTGCATACGCACTCTGAATTGCGGGCAACCTTTGCAAAGGGTTTCGGTATATTCAGAAACGTATATGCTTTTTTGGGGTTTGATCATTTTAATGCACAGGGACATTTTTTTGCTGCCTATGGTACCGAGACTTATACAGCCGGATACAACCTGCTGAGTGCTGGTTTTGGTGGAAATATTGTGGATGCCAGCGGTAAGCCTATCTTAAAAATATTTATTGAGGGAACAAATTTGGGTAATGTTAATTACCAGTCCAATATGAGCCGATTGAAATACTTTGATAATGCTGTTGTTCCAGCCGGTGTGCAACCCGGAATTTTTAATATGGGGCGTAATATCAGCATTAAGGTTGTAGTGCCTTTTGACCTGTCGCCAAAGACAAAAGCAAGTTAGTTTAAAACAGAGACTGCAATATTTTACGGGTAGTTTAACGGATGTTATTTTGGCTGATTGTCGGCATAATATTTAACTTGGTACCCGGAACGATTTTTAGTATCGAATGAAACAAAAATTTTATGATACTGCTGTGAAGCAGGAGCGGGTTGTGTTGGTGGGTATTATAACCCCAAACGAGACTGAAGAACAGGAAAAGGAGTATTTGGAGGAGTTGCAGTTTTTGGTGGAGACAGCAGGCGGGCTTACTGTGCGGCACTTTACCCAAAAAATGCAAAGACCCGAGCGGGCAACTTTTGTGGGTACCGGTAAACTGGAAGAGATCAAAGCATTTGTTGATTCTGAAGAGATAGATATTGTGGTTTTTGATGATGAATTATCCCCATCACAGCTTAGGAATATTGAGAACGAATTACAGGTTAAAATATTAGATCGAAGTAACCTCATTCTTGACATATTTGCCGGACGCGCTCAAACAGCGCAGGCAAAAAGCCAGGTTGAACTGGCGCAATTACAATATCTGTTACCGCGACTAACCCGCATGTGGACCCACCTGGAGCGGCAAAAGGGAGGTATCGGTATGCGTGGTCCGGGTGAGTCGCAGATAGAGACCGACCGTCGTTTGATCCTCAACAAAATATCGCTGCTTAAAGAAAAATTAAGGCAGATCGATCGCCAGAATGAAACCCAACGCAAGAACCGGCATCAATTGGTTCGGGTGGCATTGGTGGGTTATACCAACGTTGGCAAATCAACGATCATGAACATGATCTCCAAATCTGAAGTTTTTGCCGAGAATAAATTGTTTGCTACACTTGATACAACCGTTCGCAAGGTTGTGATAGAGAATTTGCCATTCCTGTTGTCGGATACTGTTGGCTTTATCAGAAAATTGCCCCACCATTTGGTAGAATGTTTTAAATCGACCCTGGATGAAGTGCGCGAAGCCGATATTTTGGTGCATGTAGTTGACGTTTCGCATCCCAACTTTGAGGATCAGATACGCACCGTAAATGAGACCCTGAAGGATCTGGGGGCTGTAGACAAACAAACCATTACCGTTTTTAATAAGATCGATGCTTACAAGCCCATACAAGCCAGTCCGGAAGAGCATGCATCGCAGCTAACCCTGGAAGATTTTGAGCAAAGCTGGATGGGAAAAAACAATAGTCCGGCTATATTCATTTCGGCGCTTAAAAAAGAGAATGTAGAGGAGTTCAGGAAACTGCTTTACGATAAAGTGGTAACGATACATATGCACCGTTATCCCTACGACAAGCTGTTATATTAAGCCTCCGGTTTTAAAAATATCTCTTTTTTTATTGGGGGTATGATGCCATTCACTGTCGCGGTTTCAAATAATAATTTGATCGCTTTGCGGCCTTCTTCACCCAGATCGAGTGAATATTTATTGACGTAAAGTTCGATGTGTTTATACATCACTTCTTCACTCATTTCCTGTGCATGTTGGCGGATAAATTCCAGACCCGATTTGGGATTGGCAAAGGCAAACTCCACCGATTTCTTTAAAACGCGGTTTATCTTTTGTTGAACTTCAGGTGCCAGATTTCGGTTAGCCACAATTCCGCCGAGCGGTATGGCACAGCCGGTCAATTTTTCCCAGTAATCGCCCAGGTCGATGATCTTTTTCAACCCTTTAAGCTGATAGGTAAAGCGATTCTCGTGGATGATCAGACCGGCATCGATCTGCTCATTCAGCAAAGCATCTTCTATCTCCGAAAAAACCATCACCTGTTTGTTGGTAGCCAGGGGTAACGCTAAGCCTAATAGAAAATTGGCCGTAGTATATTTACCTGGTATACCAATTTTATAGTCAGCATTATTCAATTCCGCAATTGACATTTCGCGCTTCGAAATCAATAATGGGCCTACCCCAAAACCGAGCGCACTGCCCGCGTCAAGCAAAACATACTTATCAATAACATATGCAAAAGCATGATAACTCAATTTGGTGATATCCAGTTCGCCGCGGAAAGCCTTTTGGTTCAAAGTTTCCACATCATCATAAAATACATCAAATTCCAGTCCTTCGGTATCTATCTTATGATGTATCAGCGCATCGAAAATAAAGGTATCGTTAGGGCAGGGAGAGAAGCCGAGGGTTAGTTTCATTGATCAAGTAATCGTCTATGGTAGTTAATTTGTCCTAAATGATAAGAAAGATGGGTGGCCAGATGGATCAAAAAATATTCGGTCGACATCGGGAATCCAAAAACTTGAATCGGAAATTCAGCTGCAAATTGCTCTGTAGTAATGTGATCCAATACGGTATCAACCACCTGAATTGTTTCTTCTATTTTTTGAATTAGTGCCGCTTTGGGGATTCCTTTTGATGAAAACTCAAGTTCACGGTGCCTAACATAGCCGGTTTGCCCTATTTGATCGCCTATAAAATGGTTGATATTGCCCACCAAATGCAGGCATAGGTTTCCCGCAGAATTAGCGATATGGTCCTTAATGATCCAAACACTGTCTTCGTTACTGTAAGCGTTGATCTCATCTTTCAGTTTATTCAGGTCCCGGATAAATATTTGTTTCAAACTCTCGTTCAACATAATTGCTGATTTAGTATTATTGATCAAAGGCAACAAAGCTTCCTTCAAAAATGATCACAGCCTTGCTTTTGAGCAAAACTTTGTCGCCTTTCAATTCAACCTCCATTATCCCTGTGCGGTTAGACGATTGATAAGCTTTCATTTTTGTTTTCCCCAGCTTTTTGCCCCAGTAGTTGGCCAAAAAAGTTTGCACGCCGCCAGTAACCGGATCCTCGTCAGTTCCTGCCCATGGCCAGAAATAGCGATAGTGGTAATCGAATCCGGGGTTATTTGCAGCTGCAGTAACCAAAACACCGTTGATGCCTGAATAAGAATCCACCAATGCTTTAAAATCAGGTTTTAATGCCGAAAGAATAGCGGTATCATCAATTTCCAACAAAATTATTTTGTTCTTTCCGCTGTAAACGCTGTTTGTTATTGCCGCTAAGCCGAGCGCATTTAAAATAGCATCCGGCTTTTCAATCGCTACGGTTTGATATACAGGAAATTCCATGACGATCTCGTCGTTTTCGCGTGCGATCAATAGATCGAGATTTTCTCCGGTGATAAAATGGATTTGTTTACCGCCATTGATTTTGAAAAGCACTTTTGCAGATGCAAGCGTTGCGTGCCCACAAAGTGGAATTTCTTTTTTTGGTGAAAAATACCTGATCTTATAGCTGTTGGTTTGATCTGATCCCCAAACAAAGGCTGTTTCTGAAAGCCCCAGCTCTTTTGCGATATTCAGCATTTTTTCCTCGCTGATATCACTGGTAGGGAAACATACGCCTGCCGGGTTACCTTTAAACGGCTCATTAGTAAATGAATCTACGATATAAGTCTTCATTGTTGCAATATGTTTCCTCGTCCGAGGAATTCAACAGCAAAGGTATTCAGATTTTTTATGGCCAGCCCTATCTGCCAGGCATCCCTATTGCGTCTCTCCACATAATTTGACACTGCCCTGATTTGGAGCGCCTGCAGGCCGGCTTGTTTGCAGGCATAGAAAAATGCCGCGCCCTCCATGCTTTCCAGTTGGGTGCTTGCAATTACATTTTTAATGCTTTTCTCGTTGCCATGCACGGTGTTGACAGTGATAGCGCTTACTTTTTTCAGGCCAAAAGTAGCTGGTAGCTCATAGCTTGACTTCATGCCGCTTTCGCCAAAACCCAGTTGATCTAGGCTAAGAAAATCATCCCCATCTTCGGCACCCATTTCAGAAAATCTGTCTTCCGTAACTTCAACCACCTCACCCAGGGCAATGCTTCTGTCGAAGCTGCCGGCTATACCCAGGTTAATGGCCAGATCGTATGAATTACCGGCCAGGTGCCTTCCCAAAGCAAAAGCAGTTGCTACCATACCCACTCCGGTAATCAACAGTTCGAAGTTATGATTCTTGATTTTTGAGTCGATATTTTCAACTTCAAAGGGGGTAGCAGCGACAACCAGTATGCGCATAATGGCTTTAATTTGACAACGAAGATAAACAAAGCCCGGTTTTTTGTTTCGTATATTTGCCGCAATTCTTAAGATGATGATCTATATAACAAGGAAAGAACATTTTAACGCTGCGCACCGCATGTATCGTGAGGAATGGAGCGCCGAAAAAAATGCCGAAGTATTTGGTAAATGTGCAAATCCTAACTGGCATGGACATAATTATGATCTGTTTGTTACGGTTAAGGGCGAGATCACCCGTGCTACGGGGTATTTGATGGATTTGAAGGACCTTAAGGTGATCATTAATGATTACGTGATAGAACAGCTCGACCATAAAAACATAAACCTGGATGTGCCGTTCATGAAAGGTAAGATGGCCTCGACCGAATTGCTCTGCATTGAAATATTCAGGCAATTAAAAGAACCTATCGAAGCACATGAAGGTGTTATTTTACACTCGGTAAAACTTTATGAGACCGAGAATAATTATGCCGAATACTTTGGTAATTAATGTAAGCATATGAGTAAGGAAAACATAGTACCGGATGATGATGAAGTGGAGGGATACCTCAAGATCGACCGCTATAATGACACGCTGATCGAAAACTTAAAAACGCATTATAAGGGTGTTTTGGAGCAGCTTGGTGAAGATCCTAACAGGGAAGGTCTTTTAAAAACTCCGGAGCGTGTTGCTAAAGCCATGCTTTTTTTGACGCAGGGTTATGACCTGGATGCAGAAGCAATCCTGAGGTCAGCTATGTTTAAAGAGGAATATAGCCAAATGGTAGTTGTGAAAGATATTGAAGTTTACTCGATGTGTGAACATCATATGCTACCCTTCTTTGGCAAGGCTCATGTGGCCTATATACCTAACGGACATATTGTTGGCTTAAGCAAAATACCCCGTGTAGTAGATATATTTGCACGCAGGTTACAGGTTCAGGAACGACTGACGAACGAGATCAGGGATTGTATTCAGCACACCTTGAATCCGCTTGGTGTTGGCGTGGTGATTGAATGCCGTCATTTATGCATGAGCATGCGGGGTGTTCAAAAGCAAAACTCTGTGACCACAACCTCTGCTTTTACCGGTGAATTTTTAAAAGAAAAAACCCGGACAGAGTTCTTAAATTTGATAGCGTCGAAGTTGGGGTAGCGGGGATTGGGTAGCAGGTATTAGTTATTGGGTATCAGGTAGCAGGTATCTGGTAACGGGTATCATGTATTTTCGAGCTGGTCTGTTTTTGAAAAATTTAACCTTATGCAGGTGCCCATTATCTGATACCCAATAACTAATAACTAATACCCAATAACTAATAACTAATACCTGATAACCGATAACAAATAACCAATCACTAAATTGAAAGCATACATTTTTCCCGGGCAAGGTGCCCAGTTTCCTGGTATGGGCCGGGAACTTTATGAGAAGTCGGAACAAGCCCGTCAATTATTTGAACTGGCTAACGAAATTTTAGGTTTCCGCATTACCGACATCATGTTTGATGGCAGCGAAGAAGACCTTAAACAAACCAAAGTTACACAACCAGCCATTTTCCTTCATTCGGTAATTCTTGCGAAAGTTTTGGGCGACGATTTTCAACCCGATATGGCTGCAGGTCACTCCCTTGGTGAATTTTCTGCACTTGTTGCTGCCGGTGCATTATCATTTGAAGATGGGCTGAGGCTTGTTGCTGCGCGTGCCAATGCTATGCAAAAAGCATGTGAAATACAGCCTTCAACTATGGCGGCAATACTAGGGCTTGATGACTTTACCGTTGAAAATATTTGCCATGAGGCCACCGACGTTGTTGTTCCTGCCAATTACAATTGTCCGGGACAGTTAGTTATCTCAGGATCTATTGCCGGCATCGACTATGCCTGCGAAAAATTACTCGCAGCGGGAGCTAAACGTGCCTTGAAGTTGAATGTCGGTGGCGCTTTCCATTCGCCTTTGATGAATTCTGCTAAAATGGAGCTGGAACATGCTATAGCGCATACAGAAATAAAAGCACCGGTATGTCCGGTTTACCAGAACATTGATGCTAAACCTCATACCGATCCGGAAGAGATAAAACATAACCTGATAGAACAGCTTACCGGGCCAGTGCGCTGGACCCAGATCGTAACACATATGCTGGAAGACGGTGCAAGCTCGTTTACGGAAGTTGGCCCCGGTAATGTATTACAGGGGCTGGTTAAAAAAGTCGACAGGGCAATACCAACCAGCAGCGCCTCGATACTGTAAAAAAATAACAAAGCCATCTCAACAATAAGCAGATGGCTTTGTTATTTAATCGTATTTTTACCGGTACCTTTTGAAAAATTGACAAGCTCCGCAAAAATAAGGCTGATGCTGGCAGTATTATTTGCCAGCTTTTTATCGACAGCTATCGTTGTCAGGAATACCTATACTCCCAAAAACATTCTTTTACAAAGTGCGCAAACGCTTGAAAGTAACCTGCACCAAAAAGAAGCATTAGTAAAAAAAGTAATTGACGACAGTGCCTCATTCCAGAGGCTAAAATTGCTCGATAATAATGATAAGGCTGCTTTAAAGCTTATTCAGGATTTTACTACTGATCAAAATATTTGGTTTATCACTGTAAAAAAAGGCCGACTGGCCTTTTGGAGCGGGATTAAGGTAATACCCGAAAACAGAGATCATATTAAAGAAGGGTTTTCTTTTATCAAAAGCCCTAACGGCAGCTATGATGCTATAAAGAAGACCCAGGGCGATTTTTACGTTATCTTTTTTATCCCGGTAAGGTCAAACTACCCATTTCAGAATCAATACCTGCATAACACTTTCGCCAAAAATCTGCTCCGGGACAATATCATAGCTATTGCTGATCCAAACGATAAAAACATATATGAAATAAATAGTATTAGCAACGAGTACCTTTTTTCGGTAAAAGTGATCCCCGGCCTGGTTGGTCACAGCTTTTTTTTTATCGAAGCGTTGTTATGGGTATCGTGTGTATTGGTATTGTGCCTTTTGATTCATAATTGTTGCAATTATCTCGCTCGAAGGGGATACCTGTATCTTTCGATATTTGCCCTGGGATTGTTCATTATTTTGGTAAGGTTTCTCAACCTTTCCGCACACTGGCCCGATCTGGTGTATCGTCCGGTATTATTCTCTGCTCAGCTTTATCATTACGGAGCATTGTTCCCATCATTCGGGGATTTTTGTCTGAACCTATTGGCTTTGTGCTGGTTTGTATGTTTTGTTTACCGTCATCGCAAAAAACTGGTTTCGGGCCGCATCAGCAAAAAAATAGGCTATCTGGTCATTACGCTGGCAGTTACACTACTGATCATAGTAGCCGTATCGTTGTTGCATCTGTTTTATACACTGGTAGTATCATCCAGTATAAATTTCGATGTCAATAACGTACTCAATCTGTCGGTTTACAGTTTGTTGGGCATCACTATGCTTTGCTTTGCCTTTTTAACTTTTTACTTGCTGGTAGAAATATGCCTCGTTTTTTCGGTTAATGCTGATGTTTCACTCAGGCACCAGGGACTGCTGCTTCTGACTGGCGTTGTTTGCGCAAGTTTTTTCAGTTTTATCAATAACCACGAAATTTCGCTGTTTTTTTTATTTTTTGGCATATGGGTAGTGGTAAGGGCGCATGCTTGTCATTACAGGCAGGGATTAATTAGTTCGGGTGCACTGGTAAGTATAATCCTTGTATGTGCAATGATCTCAGCTACCAAGCTTAATCACTTTGAATCGATCAGGGAACTGGAATTGCGGAAAGCTTACCTGCGCCAATTGGAAACATCTGATGACCCGCGTGCAGATGATATTTTTAAACTGGCCGAAGAACGAATTCAAAAAGACGCCGCTGTTAAGAAATTGGTATTTGATACCACAAAAAATACCGAACGCCTGGGTAACTATTTTCAAAAGACCTATTTCCCTTACCTTTCAAGGTATACCGTAGAGGCATTTCTCTACAACGATCTCGACCAACAGTTGCCGGGTGAAAAACCGGCAGACCTGAACGTATTTAAAGGTAAAGTATTAAGGGGTGCCAATAAAGTGTCTGATTATTTTTATCGGCTCAATAACTCATTTGGCTATAGCAATTACTTCGCGCTTATTCCCCTAAACGATAATATCAGGAAACAGGGCACGCTGGTTATCCAACTGACTTCCCGCGAAAGTCAAACTGAAAATGCTTATCCCGAACTGCTGGTGGAGGAAGGTGAAAGGGTAGTTCCGGAGCAGTTGAACGATTACGCCTATGCTTTTTACGCAGATAATCGCTTGAAACGCCAACATGGCAAATATGATTATAGTTTGTTCAATACGGAGTTTGGTGGCAAGCTAAAGCAGTTTGTTTCTATTAACACGGCTTCTCCCTCTTTGTCTGGCATTGATTTATGGGCAGGTTACAATCATCTGGTCTATAAACCCGGAAATCATGAACTACTTGTAGTAAGCAAAAGACAAAACGTTATTTTCGATATAATAACATCAATAACGTTTTTTTTCATTGTTTTTCTGGTGTTTAGTCTGGCAGTTATCCTCGTTCAATGGTTATGGACCCGGATCCGTTTACTTTACAATGAAAACGATTATTTCCGCTGGCGCCTAAGCCTGAATTTTGACAGCATATTATATAAAACCCGTATACAGTTTTCCATTGTTATCGCAGTTGTTATCACCCTGATCGTAGTTGGCCTGATCACCTATTTTTCTATCTTACAGCAATATGACGAACAACAGGACAACACCATAAGTGATCGGATAACGCGTATCGGCGATGCTTTTAGCAAGGGTGGTTTAAGTGATATTGTGACCGAAAACAGTTCTGATTTTGATGCCCGCTTTATCAATTTTGCTAATGTTTACGCTGCCGATCTTACATTGTTCAATACCGAGGGAGAAGAGATCATATCAACACAGCCCAAAATATATGATGCCGGTTTAGTGGCCCAGCGGATAAACGGAAGAGCTTTTGTTAGCCTCAATAAATTGCAAAAATCTGTTTTTGTAAATAATGAGACAATTGGCGACTTAAGATACAAAGCAGGCTATGTACCGGTTTCAGATTCAAAGGGCAGAGAGGTTGGTTATCTGGAGCTGCCTTATTTTTCGAACGATGCAGATTATCGAAGCCGGGTTGGTTCTTTGCTTAATGCCATGATCAATGTTTATGCATTGATCTTTATTGCCATAGGCTTATTGGCTATTATCATTGCAAGGCAGATCACCTGGCCCCTTAGTCTCATTCAATCGATATTAAGTAAAACAAAATACGGGCGGAAAAATGAGCCCATTAAATGGAACCGTAAAGACGAGATCGGTACGCTGATCAACGAATATAATAAGATGATTGAGGCCCTTGACCTGGGGGCACAGAAGCTGGCGCAATCTGAAAGGGAAAGTGCGTGGCGCGAAATGGCGAAACAGGTAGCCCATGAGATCAAAAACCCCCTGACGCCTTTGAAACTTGGCTTGCAGCTGCTTGAAAAATCATGGCGCGACAAAGACCCTAAGTTTGATCAGAAATTTGAACGTTTCAGCAAATCATTTGTAGAGCAAATTGAAAGCCTTGCATCCATAGCGTCCGAGTTTTCGGCATTTGCAAAGATGCCGGAAACACGGCTTGAAGCACTGAATGTTTTTGATGTATTGAATCAGGCTGTAACAGTTTTTAAACAGATGGATGGTATAGTGATCAATTACATGCCGCCCGAAAAGTCGTTTATGATCAATGCCGACCGGGATCAATTGTTGCGTTGTTTTAATAACCTGCTTAAAAATGCGATAGAGGCTTTGCCACAGGGCCGTAATGGTATAATCAGTATTTATAATCTTGTTACCGATAAAAATATACTAATCAGTATAAAAGATAATGGAAACGGAATAAGCGCCAACCTGCGCGAGAAAATTTTTGAGCCTAATTTTACTACCAAAAGTTCAGGCACTGGCTTGGGCCTGGCATTTGTGAAGAACTCGATAGAAAATGCCGGCGGTAAAGTTTGGTTTGAAACAGCTACAGGCGAAGGGACCACCTTTTACATAAGCCTACCATCAGCTATTTGATCAAAAAAAATCCCCCCTGTTTTTTACAGGAGGGATCAAAGCATATTTTTTCTAAGACCTATTTCAGCGTAAATGTACCCTGGCCCATGGTATAACCATCAGAATACAGCAGTACCGTATAAACACCTTTTTGAAATGCAGGGTTGCTCTGGCTGGTCCAGTCTATAGTAAACGTACTGCCATCATCTTTAAAGTCGATAGATGTTTTGTAAGTATACTGCAGGCTTTGGCCATCGGCTGAAAAATTACCGGCATCGCCGCTAATGATCAAATTGCCGGTTGGATCAATAATGCGGATATAAACATCATGCAAGGCTTTATCGGCCAGTGTATTGCTAACAACATTGAAGCTGATCTTGATCTTTTTGGCAGGGCTTGCACGTGTCACCTCAACTTCTTTGCCGCTACTTTTTACCTTGTAAGCTACAATATCAACTTTGCCTGCTTTTAAGGCTTTGGCAATCTGTACTTTACTGTCAAGGTCTTTGTTCTGCGCCTCCAGGGTAGAAGCTTTTTGCGTGGTGCTGGCAAGGTTGGTTTTCAGCGTATCCCGTTCGTTCGCCAGATTGGTATTTTGTTTTTTCAGCTCTTCGATCTGTGCCGTATAATTGGCTACAAAATAACGCAGTTGTTTAACATCTTCCTGTGCTTTGGAGAGTTCGGCTTTGGTCAGTTTACCTTTGTCAAGCTGTACCCGTAGCGTTTTGATCCTGTTTTCAAGTGAATCATTTTTTGCACGCAGCTCGGCTGTTATTTTGGCTTTGCCGGTATTAACCTGTTCGATCTGTGCCTCAAGGCTGTCGAGCTCAACCTTAAGCCTGTTTTTTTCGTCTTCCTGATAAACGATCCTGGTATCTGACTTGTTTTTCTGTAAAAACAGGTAAACATCGGTCGCCAATAAGGCAAGTACCACCACGATTAGGAAGTAAATAACATTTGAATTCTTTTTTGTTTGTCCGGATTGATTTTCCATGGCTGTTTTCTAAGTTTAAATTTGTAGGGAAAGCACGCGCAATCATTAGGGAATTGCTTGTTACTTTTCAATGATAACTTTAACGGTTTTTAACAACAACTTTTTAAAATTGTTTTAATTGGCTGCTAATTATTCCTTTGAATAAAAATATCGTCGGATTTTTCCCTTCAGGCTGACAATTCGTTAAGCCTGATTGGATAAAAGTAGCGAGATTTTAAGTAAAACACAAAATGGGCTTATTAATTGCTCGTTATACTAAAATTATAAACCCTCAGTTTATATCTTTGTCAATTAATCCTACCCTCCGGATGTGTGCATACAGATATTGTTTGACTACGTTTTTAATCGCCCTGAATTTTCTGAATGCCGGTGCAAAAACTGACAGTACCAAAAAATCAAGCCATGCTGATACGGTTAATTTGCCTAAAATCCATGCGGTTGCAAGCAGGCATGCGGCACCGGCAGGTATAGCGCCTAAACGTGAGTTTCGTGGACAATGGATAGCCACTGTAGTTAATATCGATTGGCCAAGTGATGTACACCTATCTGTCGAAAAGCAACAACAGGAGCTGATCAGTCTTTTAGATGCCGATCAGCGTGCCGGCATTAATGCTGTAATGTTACAGGTAAGGCCGGCTGCTGATGCATTTTATGCAAAAAGCGGCGAACCATGGTCAAGATGGCTTACCGGCAAACAGGGTGTAGCACCAAGCCCGGCATACGATCCATTGGAGTTTGCGATAAGCGAGGCGCACAAACGCGGTATGGAACTGCATGCCTGGTTTAATCCCTACAGGGCAACTTTCGATGCTAATTTCAAGAGTCTATGCACCTGCCATATTACAAACCAGTCGCCCTCCTGGTTTTTTACCTACGGCGGTATAAAACTGTTTAACCCCGGCATTCCTGACGTTCGCGAATACATTATCAAGGTTATACTTAACGTAGTAGATAACTATGATATTGATGGTGTGCATATGGACGACTATTTCTACCCCTATAAAATTGAAGGGCAGAAAATAAACGATGAGCAGACCTTCAAAACCTATGGTGGAGAATTTACCGATATCAAAGACTGGCGCCGTAACAATGTCGACTTGCTGATAGGTGCTTTGAGCGATAGCATACATATGCATAAACCTTTTCTGAAATTTGGTATCAGTCCGTTTGGCATATGGAAAAACGCCAGTCAGGACCCGGAAGGCTCGGAAACCCATGGGGGGAACTCGTACTATGAATTATACGCTGATACCCGTAAGTGGCTGCAGCAAGGTTGGATAGATTATGTAATGCCACAAATATACTGGAACATTGGCTACCACCTTGCACCTTTTGAAAACCTGGTTGATTGGTGGAGCGACAATACTTACGGCAGGCATTTATACATCGGGCAAGCACCTTACCGGGCGCTTGAGCCAAAATCGCGACCGTTCCATAATCCTTCGGAGATCCCTAACCAGATCAGGTATTTACGCAGTAATCCGAGAGTTCAGGGAAGCTCATTTTTTAGCGCCAATACGCTGGTAAAAAACCCGTTTGGATTTGCGGATTCGCTTCATTTTAATTTTTACAGGTACCCGGCCCTTCCGCCGCCTATGCCCTGGCTAGATTCAATTCCGCCGAATGCACCTAAGAACCTGGTTGCAAAGATCAATCCCAAAAATGTAAGTCTTAAATGGGAGACACCGGCCATGGCAGCCGATAGTGAGGAAGTGTATGGTTATGTGATCTATCGATTTGCTGCAAATGATTCCATAACACTCGATAATCCGAAATATATCCTGCACATTCAATACAACAATGTAACGGAGTATATCGATGATACTGCTGATCGTAACAAAACTTACTATTACGTCATCACTGCGATCGACAGACTGAAGAATGAAAGTGAGCCTTCACCAAAAATTGCTGTCTATACAAATTAATTTTTCAATTAAAATTATCCAGGTTAAAATTTGACCAGACCGCGATCTTCCAGTCTTTGCAGATAAAGGTCTATTTCTGTATCGCCCATGCCAAAGATCGGCGCCATGCTCCAAAATTGTCCGTATATCGTTGGCCTGATAGTATTACCTGCATTGTATATATCGAGTAATAGCTGTTCAATGGAATTAAGTCCTGCCGCGTTGGTACGCGATCGTTTTATATGAGCCTCCAGTGCCGTTTTCAAAAGCCCGAGGGAGGCCCAAAAGTGAGTTTTACTTATCCAATTTTCTAACGCATTAGTGTCATTTCGAACATAAAGATTCCAGGCTTGCGCAGCGATAAAAAGATCAGGCTCACCAAGTTCAACCCGAATAGTGTCAAAGAGGTATAGTAGTTCCTGGCTATTGAGATCGCCCATTCCTCTAAAGTTGGTTTTGCCCGGAAATTTACCGGGGCAGATCAAATAAATATTAGGTGGCGAAAGGTTTGTTTTACTTGCCAGCAGAGACAAAACACCAAGTAGGTTCGCCTGGCAATGCAGGTCGAACTCAAACCAAAGGTTGATCTCATCGCAGGGTTGATTTAGCTTTTCCAGTTGATCAACTACCTTCTTTTCATATTCGGCAATATGCTCGCCAAAGGTTTGTTCTATCCATCTTCCTCTTTCCCGCCAGAATTCGGCTGATTGTATATCTTCCGTTAATGGCCCCTGCGAAAAAATTTCGCGCCAAACCAGCACATCGCCGCTGAGTCCGGTATTGGCGAAATGATGGGCAGTTGAATCACCATTGAGGATGTGCAGGATCGAATGCATAAGACCAAATTATTGAACTCCTAAATTACGAAAACAAAAAGCGGGCTGAAAAACCTCACGTCCAAAATTCTTCCTACTTTTACATCCAATGCCAACCCACAAGAAATTATACTTTGCATCCGATTTCCATTTAGGCGCCCCCAGCTATGCCTCCAGCCGCGAAAGGGAGTCAATGATCGTGATGTGGCTGGATAGTATCAAAGACGATGCTGCCGAAGTGTTTCTGATGGGTGATGTATTTGATTTCTGGTTCGAGTATAAATACGTAGTACCGAAAGGATATCTGCGCTTTTTCGGTAAGCTGGCCGAAATGGCCGATTCGGGCATCAAAATCTACCTTTTTAAGGGCAACCACGACATGTGGATGTTCGATTATTTTCAAAAAGAACTTGGTGCAACCATCATTAGCGATGAATTGGTGATTGAACGTAACGGCAAAAAATTCTTCCTGCACCATGGCGATGGTTTAGGGCCGGGCGATCAGTATTACAAGTTCTTAAAAAGATTCTTCCGCAGTAAATTTTGTCAATGGCTGTTTGCGCGTATCCATCCAAACCTGGGCGTTGGCATAGCCGACCGTTGGTCAAACCATAGCAGGGATACCAATATGAAAAAGGAGTCGAAACAGCAGAACCCTAAGCGATTTGAGTTTTTGCCGGCCTTTTGTAATGAACAGATCCAAAAGGAATATTATGACTTTATGATATTCGGTCACCGGCATCGTACTGAGAATATGCTGCTCAGCAATGGTAAAAGCCGTTACATTAATTTGGGTGAGTGGATATATACCCGTTCTTATGCCGTATTTGACGGCGAGAATGTTGAGATAAAGCACTTTGGCAATCCCAATGTTGCTTGATTGTAATATCCTTTCCGCTTCTGAAATACCCACAAATTGTGCTTAAATTTTCGTATTTTCGTGCGCTTTTTAGCAACGTTATATAGTCCCTGCCCGAGGTAGGAGACAAGGTGAGGCAATTATGTTAGAGAAATTAGAAGCGATAAACCAACGCTGGAAAGATGTTGAAACCGAATTAACCAGTCCGGATGTGATGGCTGATATGAAGCGGTATGCCCAAC
>Ga0164296_1000216_pt1 | contig 73863 bp, 65 predicted proteins | sample GEODES057metaG_FD_113533 | JGI IMG/M metagenome (GOLD analysis project Ga0164296, IMG submission 113533) | Dystrophic lake water microbial communities from Trout Bog Lake, Wisconsin, USA - GEODES057 metaG | ecosystem: Environmental > Aquatic > Freshwater > Lake | place: USA: Trout Bog Lake...
CCCGCCGGACAAAAATTTAATCATCCCGGTGGCGATTACGATGGTTCCTGTATTGATTGTCACAACGGCGGACCGTAGTCCGAATTTGCTTCAACACTTTGCACAGAGCGCGGGGAAAATTCCTCGCGCTCCTTTTGTTTTCCAGTCAAAAAATGGCAAGCAATGCACAATTAGCGGTGAGCGGATTTTTTTGATTCACCCGATTCTGTTCGTGTATGAACGATCGCGCGTCGGCCGGTTTCCAGTTCTCACCTTTGATTTTACTGGCAATTTTTTGTTTCGCAGTCACGACAACGCTGGCGGCTACAAACGCAGTTGAAAAATTTTCCAGTGCGGATTGCCTTGATTGCCACAGCGACCCAAAGAACACGCGCATCGTGAATGGCGAGAAAGTAGCGCTCGCAGTTTTTCCCAAGAGTGGTTTCAAGAAATCTGTTCACAGCGAACTGGACTGCATTGATTGTCACGACGGCATCAAGGAATTGGTTCACGACAAAAATGTGCCACCACCGAACTGCGGGAGTTGTCACGAAAAGGAAGGCAAGGATTACGCCGGTAGCATCCACGGTATGAGCCACAAGATGGGCGCATCCGGCGCGGCGCAATGCTGGGACTGTCACGGCTCGCACGAAATTTTGTCGGCTAAAAACCCCGCTTCCTCGGTTTATAAATTAAATCTGCCGGCGACGTGCGCGAAGTGTCACAGCAATGCGAAGCTCACGAAAGAATATCAAATCGAATTTCCCGAGGCGGCGAATCAATACATGGACAGCATTCACGGAGCTGCGCTGTTGAAGATGGGTTTGATTGTCGCGCCATCGTGCAACGATTGTCATGGTGCACACGGCATCAAGCGCAGCGTTGATCGCGATTCGCCGATCAATCACGCCAACGTCGCTAAGACGTGTGGCAAATGTCACGTGGGCATTGAGGAAACTTACAACAAGAGCATTCACGGCCAGTTGCTCGCCGTGGGCGACAAACGCGGGCCGGTCTGCATTGACTGTCACAGCGCGCATCAAATCGTAAATCCGACGGGCAATAATTTCAAAGCAACCAGCGACGAACGTTGCGGCAAGTGTCACGCGAATCGGCTGGAACATTACAGCGAAACGTATCACGGCAAAGCGATGGCGTTGGGCAAACCAAATTCCGCTCCCGCCGTCGCCGCGTGTTATGACTGCCACGGATTTCACGATGTGCTGCCAGCCGCCAATCCCGCTTCCCATCTATCGCGGACAAATATTCTCGTGACCTGCCAGAAATGTCATCCGGGTGCGACGGCGAAGTTCACCGAATACCGGCCGCATGCGAACCCGCTCGATAAAAAAAATTATCCCATGCTGCACGTCGTATTTCTTGCGATGACGGGATTACTCATTGGCACGTTCAGCTTCTTTGGCATCCACACCATCGCGTGGGGCGTGCGCGCCATTTATCTGTATTTGCATGACTCAAAAACTTTTCGCGAGGCGAAATTTGAAACGCAGAATGGCGACGAATGGTTCACTCGCTTCGCACCCTTCGAGCGATTCCTGCATTTCCTCGTCGTGACTAGTTTCTTGTTGCTGGTCGTAACCGGCATGCCGCTGAAATTTTATTACACCGATTGGGCGAAATTTATTTTCTCGGTGATCGGCGGACCAGAAACCGCGCGGATGCTGCATCGCTTCGGTGCGCTCATCACGTTCCTGTATTTTACTCTGCATTTGAGTTCCCTGATCAGTCGCTCCTGGAAAGCGCGCGGCAAATTGCGCAATCCTGAAACCGGCAAAATGGAGATGAAGCGCTTCTACGCCATCGTTTTCGGGCCGGACTCGATGGTGCCAACAATTCAGGACTGGCACGATCTCGTGGCGCACAACAAATGGTTTTTCGGCAAAGGACCGAAACCGAACTTTGACCGCTGGACGTATTGGGAAAAGTTCGATTACTTCGCCGTGTTCTGGGGCGTGGCCATCATCGGTGCATCTGGTCTCATCATGTGGTTCCCGGAATTCTTCACGCGCTTCCTGCCCGGGTGGATCATTAACATTGCGCTCATTCTGCACTCGGATGAGGCGCTGATCGCGGCAGGATTTATTTTCAGCATCCATTTTTTCAACACGCATTTCCGCATTGAAAAATTCCCGATGGACACGGTGATTTTCTCCGGCCGTATCTCCAAAACTGAAATGCTGCACGAACGCAAACGCTGGTATGACCGGCTCGTTGCGACCGGCAAGTTGGACGAATATCGCGTGCGCGACGAATGGTTTCGCTGGAAAAACATCGCAAAATCATTTGGCTACTTTGCCTTCCTCCTCGGCTTGGCGCTACTGGCGCTGATTATCTATGCGATGCTGTCGCGGCTGGTGCACTGAATAAAACTTATGAAACGTGTGGTATCATTCACGATTTTCGTGGTGATGACAGCCTCGGCTTTTGCTGGACTTAAAAACAGCGATTGCCTCGACTGCCACGGCGACAACACGCTCTTCAAAACCAATTCGGCCGGCAAAGCCATTCCGCTGTTTGTTGACACCGCCAAATTAAAATTATCCGCGCACGCAACTAATACCTGCATTAGTTGCCACGCCGATCTCACCGCCAAACATCCCGACGACAACAAGCCGGTCGCGTTGGTGAATTGCGAAGCCTGTCACGCGCGGCAGACCAAGAGCTTCAACGCCAGCGTCCACGGCCTCGCGCTCAAGGCCGGTCACGACGACGCGGCGACGTGTCAGGATTGCCACGATTCGCACGCGATGGTTTCCAGCGACTCGCCGACCTCACCGATTTATTTTTCTCGGCAGGCGCAAACCTGCGGCGCGTGTCATGAACAGGAAGCGCGTGATTGGGCCTTGAGTGTTCACGGCAAGGCTGTTTTGGCTGGTTCACACGATGCTCCGACCTGCACCGGCTGTCACGACGAACATAAAATTCGTTCACTCAAAAGCAGTTCGGCACTGATGATTTCTGAAGATGTGTGCAGCCGTTGTCATGCGTCCGAACGGTTGAACACAAAATACAACTTACCTGCCGACCGCGTGAAAACATTTTTTGAAAGTTACCACGGACTCGCCGGGCAATACGGTTCTACGGTCGCGGCGAATTGCGCGAGTTGTCACGGCTTTCATAAAATCCTGCCGTCGTCGGACACCAATTCAACCATCAGCAAAGTGAATCTGGTGGCGACGTGCGGCAAATGTCATCCGGGCGCGAATCAGGAATTTTCTCTGGGCAAAATTCACGTAGCGCCGGACGGTCAGGCGGGCGGCACTGATTTCGGAAGCAAGCTGAACCACTGGGTGCGACTGAGTTATCTCGCGCTGATTTTTCTCACGATTGGTGGAATGTTGGCACACAACGTGACGTTGTTCCTGAAAAAAATGTCCGCACGCCTCCGCACATCGGTGCGTCCAATGGTGCGAATGACGGCATCGCAACGCTGGCAACATTTCGTTTTGGCCGGAAGTTTCATTGTCCTGGCGCTGACCGGATTTGCGCTGAAATTTCCGGATTCGTTCCTTGCCAAACTGCTTGGCTCCAACGAGCCGTTCCGTCGCTGGACGCATCGCGTCGCTGGCATCGTGATGCTGCTCATTGGCGCGTATCATCTGATTTACATTTTGACAACGCGCGATGGACGCAAACTCGTGGCCGATTTATTTCCGGTGAAAAAAGATTTAGCGGACGTGCTTCAGGCCGTGCGTTACCTCACCGGGCTGTCCACGGAAAAGCCAAAAATTGGTCGGTTCGGTTATGCTGAAAAAATGGAATACTGGGCGGTGGTTTGGGGCACAATTATTATGGGCGCGACGGGACTAGCCATCTGGCTGAAAATTCCCGTGACCGATTTTCTCCCTGGCTGGATGGTTACGGTAGCCACGACGATTCATTATTACGAAGCGCTGCTCGCGTGCCTAGCCATCGTAGTATGGCATTTTTACAGCGTTATGTTCGATCCCGATGTCTATCCGCTAAACACCGCCTGCTTGGACGGACGCATTTCTGAAGAACTGCAAGCCCACGAACATCCGCTTGAACTCCCGACGGAAGACCCTGAGCAGAACGCTAAAGATTCACCTTAAGTATTTCTGATGAATCTCAAAAACCGAGATTAAGAAATGTTTTTTCGTGTCAATTATTGCAAAGCATAAGGCAAAGAATGGTAAGCAGGTTTTCCCCGCTCAATTTAGGCTTTTCATCAGACAGTCAGACCAACTGTCAGACCAAAATGAAAATCTTTGTTGCAGGATTGAGTTACAAGACCACGCCCGTGGAAGTGCGCGAAAAACTGGCGGTGTCGCGCGCGCGGCTGCAATGCTCTGGCTGCCGGCTCAAATTGCGCGGAAGCCTGTCTGAAGTGGTGCTGCTCTCAACTTGCAACCGCGTAGAAATTTACGGCGTATCGCCTTGGATTCATGGCCGCGTGCAACAACTTTTCCAGGAACTTACCAACAGCGATTTTGATTTCACGCCGCACCTTTACGTCAAGGAAGGCGCCGACGCCGCTGAACATTTATTTTCCGTCGCCAGCGGTTTGGATTCGAGGGTGCTAGGCGAAACGGAAATCACCGGCCAAGTCAAAAATGCTTATGAAGCGGCGAAGGCGGCGGGTTTGACCGGCAAAAAGATGAATCGCCTGTTCCAGACGGCGATGCAAGTCGTGAAGAAAATCCGCACGAACACGGCGATTGGCCGCGGCGCAACTTCAGTGGGCAGCGTGGCGGTGGAATTGACAGAAAAAGTTTTCGACCGCGATTTAAGCGCGAAGACGGTAATGATTTTAGGCGCCGGCAAAATGGGTGAAGCCTGTGTGAAACACCTGGCTAAACGCGGTGCGAAAACGGTTTTGGTGGCGAATCGCTCTGTGGAATGCGCGGAAAAACTGGCAGCGGAATTTGGCGGCCGCGCGGTGCGTCTGGAAAATTCGCCGGCAGCAATGATTGAGGCGGATATTTTGGTCAGCTCGACGGGCAGTCCAGACATCGTTCTGCGCCGCGAAGATATTGAAAAGATTTTACCAGCACGTAATAACCGACCGCTTGTCCTCGTGGACATTGCCGTGCCGCGCGATATTGATCCGGCGGTGGCGGAACTTCCGAACGTTTTCCTTTACGACATTGATGACCTCGAAGCGGTCGTTCGCGAGAACACCAAGAATCGCGTGTCGGAACTTACACTTTGTCACGAAATCATCACGGAACATTCGGCGAAACTGATGGGGAAATTTGATTCACATTCAACAAAAACAGACCGGGAACCAGCCACGGCAATTATGCCCGACTGGATTTTAAATGGAGCAGCAGCTTGACGGACAGCGCAACAAATTAAACGACACAACACAGACCAACCAACACTAAACAAATATGAAAAAACAAAATCCATTCCTGAAAATGTCAGCCTGCTTTGCGGCAGGATTGACGTTGCTGGGAAGCATGGCAGCCGTCCACGCAGCGGCTCCGGCATTGAGCGGCTCGCTTAACATCCGACCGCTGACACCAACCGAAATCAGCACTTACAGCCTGACCAATCCGGCGGCACAGTTTTCGGCCGGTTGCCGGACCATCGGCATTGGCGAACCAGTTTATTTGGACGCAATGGTGAATGCTGCGATCGCGCCGTCGAATATTGTTGGGGTGACGTGGACGCTGTATACCACCAATAAGCCAGTCGGCTCACTGTCAGTCTTGTCGGCGAGTCCGTTAAGCACGAATGTGCCGCTGTTTAACACTTCGGATCGTTATACTGGCGAAAGCCAAACGCCGGCTTTTCAATTGGCTGGCCGCACGTTTTTCCGCCCGGATGTCGTCGGGCCGTATACCGTAAACGCTACGATCACCACGGTCGGCAGCGGTTCGACCAACCTCACCGCCACGATTACGGCGGCCACGTATGTTGGCGCCCAAACTTGCGCCGGTTGCCATAGCGGCGGGACAACGGTAAACGGGAATCTCGTGCCGAGCGTTGCTCCGACCTTTACCAACACGCCGCACGCGACGTTCTTTGCTCGCGCGATTGATGGCCAAGTTAGCAGCCATTACAGCAAAAACTGCATTTCCTGCCACGTGCTGGGTTATGACACCAATTCGTTCGCGGTCAATTTGGGCTTTGATGATTTAGCGCTCACTTACAACTGGCAATTCCCGTCGGTTTTGACCAATGGCAATTGGGCAAGTATGCAGGCGAATTATCCCGCCGTTGCGGCGCTGGCCAATATCCAATGTGAAAACTGCCACGGCCCCGGTAACCAACACATTTTCTCGCAAGGCGTCGTGGGAAATACGAATGCCATCACTGTCAACTACGCGGCGGGCGATTGTTCGCAATGTCACGATAGCTTGAACACGCACTATAAGAGTGCTGAATGGAATATTTCGCTCCACGCTACCGCTTCGCGGACACCGTCCGGCGCAAGCCGTCCGCAATGCGTGCGCTGCCACACGGCTCCTGGTTTCGCTGGTTGGGCCACGGCTGGCGGTATGGATATGCTGAATAAATATCCGGCCAATATTTTTTGGGCGAATTCGACAACAACCAACATCTCGACCTACACGGGCGTTGCGCCAAATTACACAACGACCAATCCGCCGAACACGACCTATTATCCGATCACATGCCAAGGTTGCCACGACCCGCATGATGCTTCCAAACCGCACCAATTGCGCATGGGTGAATCGATTACCCTCTCTGATGGCACACTCGTGACGAATGCCGGCAGCGGCGCGTTCTGTATGCAATGCCATAACAACCGCGATGGTTCCTACACCAACATGTTGGCGAAATATCCCACAGGCCAATTCAATTGGGCAGGCGGCTCTGCGTTCGGCACTCACGACAGCCCGCAGGCTGAAATTCTTGAAGGTGTAAATGCTGAGACCTACGGCAAGACCATTCCCAACGCGGCGCACGCCAACGTGATTTCCAACACCTGCGCGGGCTGCCATATGCAAGATGTGGCTTCGACTGATCCGGCCTTCTTAAAAGCAGGCGGCCACACGTTTAAGATGAGTTACAATGTCACGAATAATAACGTGGTTACAGAAGTTCCGTTGACCACTGTGTGCGTCAAGTGCCACGGTAATAAAGCGAATGCCACCTTTGACTTCCCCGTCCAAGACTACAACGGTGACGGCGTCATTGAAGGCGTCCAAACCGAAGTCCATCACTTGCTCGACAAGTTGTCCACGCTCATGCCGCCGAGAGTCTATCAAGCAAATCCGAACAATTACGTTGGCGACGGCAAGATTAAGGCGAGCGATTCGTCCATGGCTAATTATACCAACCTGCCGGCGAAATACTTGAAGGCGTATTACAACTGGGACGTTGTCTTCTACGACAACAGCTTTGGTATCCATAATGCGCCGTTCGCCGTGGGAATCCTCAAGGCTTCCATCGCCGACCTCACAGGCGATAGCAACAACGATGGTTTGCCGGATGCTTGGCAGATTACCTACTTCGGTGCTGGCTTTGCCACCAACACCGCCGCTGGTCCCAACGCCGTCAATAACACCGCCGGCGTGCCGAATTGGATGATGTGCGCGCTCAACCAAAATCCGACCAGTGCCTACAAGGTGGCTGGCAGTGGTGTCATCTCCGTCAACAACGGCACCGCGCTGAATGGCGACACCAACAACATCGCTATCTACACGGCGGCGGAAATCGTGTTCAACACCGTTCCCGGCACGACCTACACGATCCAAGGTTGCTCCGCTATCACGGGCACTTGGCAAAACATCAGCACCAACATCCCTGGCACCGGCACGTCGATCAGCTATCTGACCCCGACGCGCGGCGTCAATCAGATGTTCTATCGCGTCGCGCACAATCCGTGACCGGCAGCTGAAACTGAAATCATCATCACCCCTTCCCGCGCGAGCGGGGAGGGGTTTTGTTTTACGGTGAACAAGTGCGAACCAACGGCAACCAACTTCATCCACTCGGTTGAATCAATTTGTTAACTACCGTTTGTGGCATTCAAACCTACGCGAAGGTTGTGACTTAGTTTCGAAGAAACAAATGGACGATAACCACCAAGGTTGCTGATCGCCAGCACGACTAACATGAACCGAGCGGGAGACAAGTTCTGCAGATGAAAATTCTCGCCCACAAACGAGAGATGCAGTGCGGCAACAAAAAAGAGTCTGGCTTAAACCAATAAAGCCAGACTCTCAAACCTAAACAATGAAACCCCTAACGTAATATAAGACCGCGCTGCCGCAATTCTGTTCAACTTAATTCACAACCGCAGAAAACGCCCGTCAATCCAGCGATTCAGCGTCTGCTTGAAATGATGCCGACCATCAGCGAGCAGCGGTTTAGATTATTTTGCAACACCGTTGCCAGCCTTCAATTGCTGAAAAACGGTCAGTTGAGTTTGCAGATCAACGGCCAGGCTCTTCATTTTTTCACCCTGCGCCAATTGCACCTGCAACAAATTTTTTTGTGCGGCAGCCTGCTCTGCCGGTGAACCACTGGCTTGCGCGTCCACCGCTTTTTGCTGGGCCGCATGAAGTTCGGCTTCGGTTTCAGCGCCCACTTCCTGACAGCGCTTGATAAATTCGGCGTGAAAAATTTGGTCAGCTTGTTCAACGGAAACCGCACTGGCATCGGGAATGAGCCGATTGACCGTGGCAACGATTTCAGAACTGGGCTTGGCCGGTTCCGGCAATGGTTGTGGCGGAGCGGCGACAACGGCCACGCGCTGAATCGCGCGGGCTAGATCGTATTCCAACGCACCTTCCCATTCCGGCTGAAGTTCAGCAAACGTCTCATGATTTTTCCCACTGGTGATGGATAGGCCGAGAAAACAGGCATCGCCCTTGTTCAAATTGAACGGTTGCAGGCCATCGGCGCTGGCGGCGGTGGCATTGGTATCAGCCGGTGCGGTCACGCTGGCAATCTGGATTTTGCCGCCACTGGCAGTCTGCATCGTGTCGAGCAATTGCGCGACGCGTCCGGCAAATGCGGACAGCGATGCGTCGGCGCTTCCCGCTGGCAGCAAGGCGTAATAATGAATGGTGACGGGCGTTTGTAGGTGGCCGAGCAGGTTTTTGGTCGAGTCGGCAAGCTCGTGGTTTTGCACGCTGGCATGATGCTGGTGAAACCAGATGCCCGTCAGTGCTATGCCCAGCCCGAAGGCGAGACTCGCCAGCACGAGCGATGGGGAACGGGAGGTTTGCGGTGTGGCTGAACTTGGATTTGGTTTCATAATTGATGCCGATTTTGGCTCAGCTCATTTTCCGGCATGAAGTGCGACTGTCAATTTAGAAACAAGCAAACGAAGCGTTTGCGACAATTGCCGCCTACTAAGAGCCAATAAAGGGTTAGTTGAAAATCTGGCCAACACCTATAGTCACAGCAATGAAACGAACATTCACGTTCACCCAAACTGGGCTGCAAGCCAGTGACCGGCGGACGTTGTTGAAATTCGGTTCAGATTAGAAAGTTGATTCGCTTGAATTTTTCATCTTTCAAAAAAAATGTGGTGAAGCTGGCCTTGGCAGTCGTGGCAGGAATCGGTTTCTCCGCCACCGCTCAACAAGTGCAACATCTCACCATCACCCAGCCCGGCGGCATGCCCGGACTGCCTGTGATGACGGGCATTTCCAAAAAAACGAACGGTGTGCAACTGAGTTGGGCCGGTCCATCCGGTTACTATCAAATTTTTCAGAAGAGCAATAATCTGAATGCCACATGGTTGGCTTTGGGCAAAGCCACGAACCTGGCTTGCACCGCCACAATTTCAAAACTATACAGCAACGCTTTCTTCCGCGTATCCGGCCCGTCGCCGAGTTACCTCGGCGCCAAAAATTGTATTGAGTGCCACAACAATATTTGTCGCTACGAAACTAATACAGCACACGCTTACGCCTTCAGCAATCCGGAGTTCAAATCGGCGGGTGGACAAAATAATTCTTCCTGCCTGCCGTGCCACACCGTCGGTTACGGATTGCCGACTGGTTTTGTCAGCGCGACTGCGACGCCACAATTAGCCGGCGTGCAGTGCGAAAATTGTCATGGTCCGGCCGCGAATCACGCCGCCAATCCAAATGATTTCACCGTCGTGCCGCGGGTAGATATAGCCGCGACGGTTTGCGGCGGTTGCCACAGCGCGAGCCACACGACTTACAGCAATGCGCCGACGTATGAAGAATGGTCGTCCAGTGGCCACGGTGCAGTCGTGCCGGACGTTTTGCAATCCATGAGTTCCAGCACGAATAACATTCGGAGTTGCGGCGTTTGCCATTCTGGTTCCGCACGACTGGCGATGATTGGCGGGAAAAACCCGGCGGTCACGCTCACGAAAGATTACAATGTGCCCATCACTTGCGCCGTTTGCCATGATCCGCATCAGACGAATTCGTTTTCGGATCAGCTGCGCAATCCAACTTCTTCAACCAACGCCTTTCATCTGACCAGCGCGGACACGGCCACCGTGGCGGCGTTTACAAACAAATACAATGCGAACGTAAATATCAACCTGTGCGCCCAATGCCACAACGATCGCGGTGCTGCTTGGACAGACACGTCGCGCGCGCCGCACAATTCGGTGCAATATAATGTCCTGCTCGGCGCGGTCGGCGAATTTTCCAGCGGCTCCGCCACCTTTAATCCGGGGACGCATGCTGGCTTGCCATCGTCCGTGAATTATTCTTTGTCCGGAAAATTCTATCTCACCAATCAATGTGCGAATTGCCACATGCAGGCTGATAGCAGCGATGCGGATAACCATTCATTTGCGGTCACCAGCGACACGGTGTGTTACAACTGTCACATCACACCGCCGGAATTGTTGGAGGAATTTTATCTGACACCAGCCATCAACAATGCGGTGACCACACTCATTACCGCGATGAATCGTTGGGCTGCTACGAAAGCGCCCGCAGCGTTGCGCACGAACGGTGTGGTCGCGTGGGAATACACGACGCCCGGCGGTCTGACTTGGACGACGAACTCGGTGGGCAACGTCACGAGTTGGTCGTTGACCAAGCCAGTTACTTTCACCGGACCGAATACGGCGGGTCAGGCGTTGATTCCGGACCAAGTCAAACGGGCGCGGTTCAATTTGTATCTGGTTTTGAACGACGGCAGTTTTGGCGTCCACAACCCGACATTCGCGATCAACTTGTTGAGCGCCGCCGAGGTCTGGATGGTGCAGGTATTGCAATGATAAATCACGCGCAACGCAAAATTTCATGAAGACATTTTTATTCTTCAACCAACTCTGGCTTCGCTGCCGGCAGCATCGCGGCGTGGCGCTAGCCATCTGCGTGGGCGTCCTCGTGCTGCTGGTGATTTCCTGCAGTTCGGTTTCGCGGCAGGCGGTGATTTTACCAAATGTGCCGGGCGCAAAATATATTGGCTCGTCCGAATGCGAACAATGCCACGAAGAAATCACCAAAAGTTTTCCGACGGCAGATCATTCACGTCTGGTCGCCATCGGCCCGAACTCTCTCGGTGTTGGTTGCGAATCGTGCCACGGTCCGTGCAGCATTCACTCGGATTCTGGTGGTGAAATTAAACCGCCATTCAGCTTTATGGCCGGACGCCCATTGCCGGCCGGCCTTGGCGGACCGACGCCCGGTGAATCTCCCGCGCGTGCAAAGGAAACGGTTTGCTACACCTGTCACATGGACGTGCGCGGCCAATTTGAATTGCCCAGCCACCATCCCGTGCCGGAAGGTCGCATGACTTGTATTCTCTGCCATCCACCGCACAAAGGAATCGCCCACGCTGGTGGCAGCACGAAATTGCTCTCGCAAGAAGAAAACTGTCTGAAGTGTCATCCCGCCCAACGCGGCCCGTATGTATTCGAACACGAAGCGTTGCAGGAAGGTTGCACTACTTGTCACACAGCGCATGGCAGCATCAACGTCAAATTGTTGACCGTGCGCGATTCCAACCTTTGCCTCAAATGCCATTTTCAGCAGGTCAAAGGCGGCGCCATTTTAATTGGTGGTTCCGACCACACCATACGATTGCAACAGGGCAGCTGCTGGACGGCGGGCTGCCACGAGGCGGTGCATGGTTCACGCGTGAACTCGTCGCTTCGCTTCTGAACTGCGAACGGAAAGCCGATGAAAACTAAATCTTTAAAACAACGCGAGCAGGCGGCCAATCGGGCATGGTATCGCCGTTGCATCATCGTTGTGGCGATGCTGATGTCGTGTGGCGCGACGGCACGAGCCGACAGCAGCACGAATGCGCCGGCAGTTAAACCAGCAACTAAGCCAGCCGCAAAGGCGGTCAAACCGCTCACGCCGCAACAGTTGTATGAAGGCGGCAAGGATATTTACAACAACTGGGTAGATTTCTCGGTCGGCGGCCTGATGACCAGCGGTAAGAATGCGCAGGCGCAGCAACAATATCAGTTGAGCAATGAACCGTTCGGCGGCATCAGCGATTTACATCTCCAACAAGACGTCGCTAAAAAAACTACGCTAACGGTGGATGGGCGTGCGCTATTTGACCAGAACGATTACAAGTTGATGCTCGGTTTACAGCGTGAGGAGTTGGGTTATATCAAATTCGGCATGACCGATTTCCGCACTTGGTATAACGGAGCCGGAGGATATTTTCCGCCCACGCACACCCAATATAATTTACCGAACGATGCGTTGTCGCTAAATCGCGGTGAGATTTCTCTCGAAGCTGGATTAACTTTGCCGGACAAACCGCAGGTGGTTTTCAAATACACCCACAGTTCCCGTAACGGCGACAAGAGTTCCACCATTTGGGGACCGGTGCATCCAGATTCAAAGACCGCGGTGCGCGGCGTGCTGCCTTCCATCTACAGCATTGATGAAAATGTCGATAGCTACGCGCTAGATTTCACGCATCATATAAAAGAAACCGATTTTGGCGCGGGCGTCCGTTACGAAACCGCCAGCATGGCGGACACGCACAAAGAAAGTTTTTGGTCGGGCGAACCCATTCAAAGAAGTGTCACGGACAAACAGGGAACTTCTTATGACATGCTTAACCTGCATGCTTTCAGCGAGACGTGGCTGAAAAAAGATCTGTTCTTTTCGACCGGTTATTCATTTGCCAATCAGAACGACGGATTCAACGGCAGCCGCATTTACGGTGATGATTATGATGTGGCCTACAGTCCCGATCCAATAAACGGTCTCGGCTACACCAGCCTCAACGGCGGCGCACACACGCAGGAGCACGTGATGGACGTCAACCTGATGTCAACGCCGGTTAAATATTTTACCATCGTGCCGTCGTTGCGCGTGCAGCAACGCGACTGGGACGCGAATTCCAGCGGCGTCGGCACCTTGGGCAATGACACCGGGCCTTTCAACAGCACCAGCGACGGCGAAATGTTGGACGTGCAGGAACGGCTGGATATGCGTTACACCGGCATGACCAACTGGGTTTATTACGCAGGCGGCGAATGGACTGAAGGCAGCGGCAATTTGAATGAGAGTGGCGGATTGAGCCAGGTGAATGGATTTGGTCCGCCAGCGATCCAGCGGCAAACCGACGACACGCGCTGGTTCCAAAAATATTTCATCGGCACACGCTGGTATCCGTATCGCCGCACGAGCATTGATGTCGGCGGGTATTACAAACGCAACCAATACGATTACAACAATTCGCAAGACAGCACCTACAACGGCGCGGGCAGCCCCGATCGTTACCCAGCCTATCTTACCCGGCAAAGTTTTGAGACCTACGACGGCAACGTGCGTCTGACCTTGCGTCCGACCATGAACATCATGCTGGTCTCGCGTTACGAATATCAGTGGTCCACGATTGACACTACGCCCGACTCAATTTCCGGGTTAAGCGAATCCCAGTCGTCGAAAATGACCAGTCAGATCATCGGCCAAAACGCGAGTTGGAGTCCGTGGTCGCGGCTGTGCCTGCAAGTCGGCTTCAATTACGTCTTGAGCGAAACGAAAACACCGACCTCCGATTACACGCAAGCCGTGCTCAATTCGCAGAATAATTATTGGACGGTGACATTCAACTCGGCGGTAGTTATCGACGACAAAACCGATCTCAACCTGACCTATCTTTATTATCAGGCCAGTGATTACAACAACAACGCCGCTGACGGACTACCGCTCGGAGCAGGAGCCGATGAACACATCGTGACGGCCACTCTCACGCGACGGATCAACACCCACCTGCGGGTAAATCTGAAATGCGCCTACTCGCAATACAACGACTGGGCTTCCGGTGGAAATAACAACAACACGGCGGAAATGGTTTACTCCAGCCTGCAATATCGCTTCTAAAACCGGCGCGGTTTAGTTCGCGACCGAACACGGCGAAATGACGGCGTCCGTCATGCCGTGGACAATTTTTTTATCAGCCGGAACAATTGTTGCCAGCACACCGCCGAGAGTTGGACGCGCTGAATCACCTTCGCCGGCAACAAAATAATACGGACACAAACGCGCCCTGCCCTTCATCGGCACGACTTCGTTCTTCGCAAAATCAAACCAGCTGGCGTCCACAATTTTTGGTTTTTCAAAACGCTGCAACACACTCGGCGACGTCTCGAAGTTCGCCAGCGCTGCGTCCACCGCCGCGCTCCAGTCCGCCTGCGACAAATCGCTACCGAGATAAACGCCGCGCGCGCCCCACGCATTTTCCGAGAAGCCCGATACCTTCAAGATCAAATCCCGCTCCTTCTGCGACAGCGCCTTCAGCTGCGACCAGTCCGTGAGTTCCAAGCCGGGAATTGCCGCGTGCGGCGGCAACGGCGCTGGGTCCACGACCCATGTGTAGGGAACAATCTTTTTCAGGCGGGCCAGAAAACCTTCGCCTAGTTCCTGCCGCCAAAAGTTTTGCAGATTCCGGTTCCACAGCAGCGCGAACAGCATCTTCTCCTCGAACATCGGCTTAGGCGGCGGCGTCAGACGGATTTTCTTTTCTGACGCCAGTTCGAAAATCCGTTTTGCATTGGCCACATTGGGTAAATCAAACAATTCAAAAAAGCGATAAACGGCATCATCTTCGGCGAAGTCTTCAAATTTTGAATTTTGTATTTTGAATTTTGAATTACCGATCTGCTCGGCCAGCCACTCCATCTCCGGCCGGTATGTTTTCGCTTCTTCCGACACGACGATATGAACCTGCTTCGCGTCGCCGAAGATAGATTCAAAGCCGCGCACCATTCCGTCCGCGCCGCCGAGCACTGACGCGCCCGCTTTCGAGTAAGTTTGATTCAGCCATCCCGTCAGCCCGATGCCGCCGGGCACCGAATCCAGTTCCGTGATGCTGAAACCATTTTCTGTCAGCAAAACATCCGGGCGGATGACACGCGGCACATCGTTCTTGACCACCACCGAGCGCTGCAGTTCGATCAACTCGCGCGGCTTGCCGAGGTCGAGCCAGCGCGCGACCCATTCCGGTTGCTTACCCTCGACGCTCTTGCGGTAAAGCAGATTGGTCGCGCGATAAAACTGCAGCAGCACACGGCCAAGCGATTCAATTTCTTTCGCGAGATTTTCGCCGAGCGGAAATGGCGCGGGCGAAGTCTTCCATTCCAACCCAGCGAATAGGCCATTGGCGGGAATTTGGTCGCGGACGAATTTGGCTTGTTCGGCGGGATTCACAAAATCAGGCGCGGATTTGCCCAGTGCCAATGCCGAGCCATTTGTAGCTGGTGAGTTCGTCCAAGCCCATCGGGCCGCGCGCGCCGATTTTGTCGGTGCTGATGCCGATTTCCGCGCCCATGCCGAATTCGCCGCCGTCGGTGAAACGCGTGCTGGCGTTCCAATACACCGCCGCCGAATCCACCTCGGCGAGGAATTGCTTCGCGTGCGCCTCGTTCTTCGTGACGATGCTGTCCGAGTGCGCCGAGCCGTAGAAATTGATGTGGTCAATCGCCGCCGCCACGCCATCCACGACGCGGACGTTCAGTATGTAGTCGTTGTATTCCGTGAACCAGTTTTGTTCCGCCGCCAGCTGCAGATTGAACGCGCCATCTTTCAATAATTCCTGCGTAGCGCTGTCGGTGAAAAACTTCACGTGCTTCGCCGCGAGTTTTTGCGCGACGGACGGCAGAAAAATATTCGCCACGGTTTTGTCCACAAGCAACGTCTCCGCCGCGTTGCAGACGCCGGGGCGCTGCACCTTAGCGTTCAAAATTATTTCCTCCGCCATCTTCAAATCAGCTTCGGCATCCACGAAGATGTGACAAACGCCTTTGTAATGTTTGATGACGGGAACTTTCGAGCAGTCGGTAACAGCGCGAATCAGGCTTTCGCCGCCGCGTGGCATGCACAGGTCAACGTATTGCGTGAGCGACAGCAAAATCGGAATCGCCTCGCGGTCAGGCGTAGGCACAACTTGAATCGCGTGTTCAGGAAAACCTTTGCAGGCGGCTTTTCCGGCTTCAATCATGGTCTGGGCGATGATTTGATTCGAGTTCAATGCCTCCTTGCCGCCGCGCAGAATCGTCGCGTTGCCGGATTTGAAACACAAGCTCGCGGCATCCGCCGTCACGTTGGGGCGAGATTCGTAAATGATGACCACCACGCCGATGGGCGTGGAAATTTTCTGGAGTTTGAGACCGTTCGGGCGGACGCGTTCGTCCAACAGTTTTCCAACGGGATCGGGCAACGCCGCGACCTCGCGCAAACCTTTCGCCATGCCAGCAATGCGTTTGTCATCGAGCTTGAGGCGATCGAGCATCGCGGAGGACAAACCGTGCTTCGCGCCAAATTCCATGTCGAGGGCGTTGGCGTCTTTGATGGCGGCGGCGTTTTGTTCGAGCGCCGTGGCCATCGCGAGCAGGCAGGCGTTTTTTTCGGCCGTGGTCAGCTTGGCGAGTTCGCGCGACGCGGCCTTGGCTTGTTTCGCCAGCCGCGTCATCTGTTCCGTCAAATTCATGGCAGCCAAATTAACCGTATTGTTTAGGAAGTCAAAAAGGAGGCGCAGCCGCGTTCCACCGCCCGCTCACTTGAAGTTCACGCTAGTGCCGAGCACGCGCGTAAAAAAATCGTCGCCCCGCAAGGCTACGAGCACCGCCAAGCCCGCGAGATCAGCAGGCGTCTTCACATCTTTCACAACAAAATTATCAATATCTATTTTCTGTTCGCGATTATTGGTTGACTCTTTCAAATCAATGAAACGCGCCGTGCCCACAGATACATTCAGCGCGTCGATGCCCTGAAAATCCAACCCCGTCCGCTGCTTGAATTCCTTTAAGCCTGCGTTGCCAGCGCCTTTTGCGCCTTTCTTTGGCAGCGTGACGCCGAGCGCAAACAGATTTGTCTGACCAGCCTCGTTGCGCACGATGACCAGTTCGCCAAGATTGAAACGCATGAGCGTCAGATGAATTTTATTTTTCGCCAGCGCGTCACGGTCGTATTCGACATGAATTTCTGGAATGTTCAGAAACGGTGTGCCGCCGAACGTCGGTGGATTATGGATTTTTAAATCCGTGATGGTCACCACCGGCTCCAGCAGACCGAGATGAAATTTCCCCATCTCCACGTCCATGCCCGTCTGTGCGCGGATGCGATTCACGGCGACCGTGCGCAGAATCGTGTCCAGCGACAACAACAAAACCACCGCCAGCACAATCACCAGCAGCACCGCGCCAAAAAACCATTTCAAAATTGTTTTCATGTTACAGCCGCACATCTTCCGGCCGCACTTCCAGACATTCATCCTGATCTTCCCAAATCACCGTTGCGTAGCTGTCCAAAAGTTTCGGAGCAAGGTCGCGACCGGCGATGGATAAAATTTTTTCCGCCGACTGCGCTGCGTTTTCGTATGCGCCATCGTAGTTACCCACGCGCTTGCGCTGGCGATCGTCCCAATGCGCCACGGCGTGAATCGGTTCATATTCATTCGCCCATGGTTCGAGAATAACGCGCAGTTCAATCGGCAATTCATCGAACGGCACCAGGATTTCGTTGCAATGCTGGCAGACCAAACCCTCCGTGCGAACATCGCGCGTGAGCAACGGCAGAAACGGCGCGCGGCAGCAATGCGATTCCGCATACGCAGCGGGCGCGGTGGCGAGGCGCTTGTGCCAGATCTGGCGGCTGTGCGCGACTTGCGCGGCGAGGCGATACGCGCCGACGAGCGGATGCGACAGTCGCCACGCGCGGCCTTCGAGTTGGCCAAGCGTCTGTGCGAGCCAACGCGCCAGCGTGAGGTCGTCCCACGCCGAAAACGAGCGAGCGTATTCCGCCCACAACGAATCGAGCGGCGAACTTGAAGCCATTTCCATTGTCACAGTCTGGCGCGGGAAAAATGTTTTGTCGAGCGGCGTTGAACTCAACACGCCAGCGGCGCGCCCACATTGATTTTGTGCTTCAAGCAGTAAGCGCCGTTGTCCACATACTTTTGCGCCCACCATTTCAAACCGGCGCGTTCTTCTTTGGTGAGTTTGCGGACAACTTTCGCGGGCGCGCCCAGCACGAGCGAGCCGGGCGGAATTTTCGTTCCCTGCGTCACGAGCGCCTTCGCGCCGATGATGGATTGTTTGCCGATCACCGCGCCGTCCAAAATCACCGCGCCCATGCCGACCAACACTTCGTCACCGACTTTGCACGCGTGGACAATCGCGCCGTGGCCGACCGTCACCCAGTTGCCGAGCACGCACGAAAATTTATCCGCGAGATGCAGCACAGCGTTGTCCTGAATGTTCGAGTGATGGCCGACGACGATGCGGTTGATGTCGCCGCGCAACACCGCGCCATACCAGACGCTGCTGTGCGCGCCGAGCGTCACGTCGCCCAGCACCACGCCGGAGCTGGCGATGAAAACGCTTTTGCCGAGCCTCGGTTTTTTGCGGAGAAAAGTATCAAGTTGCTTATCGAGTTCGCCCATGCGGAAATTTTAACACGAACCGGCGGCGGCACAAATTGAAAGAAACGAATTGCGAGAATTGAAGTTTCTACAAAAGGCTGATTCGCGATTTGCGATTCCATAAAAAATTTTCTACCCTTTCGCCCATGTCTGACTCCATCCGTGCCGACGGGCGCGCCGCCAATCAAATCCGCCCGCTGCGTTTTCAAAATCACATCGCGCCTTACGCCGCCGGCTCCACGCTCATCGAATGGGGCAGCACGCGCGTCATCTGCGGCGTCACCATCGAGGAATCCGTCCCGCGCTGGATGAAGGAACAAAAGGTCGAGGGCGGCTGGATCACCGCCGAATACTCGATGCTCCCCTACTCCACTTTGACCCGCAAACCGCGCGACATTTCCAAGGGCAAGCTCGACGGGCGCTCGTCGGAAATCCAGCGGCTCATCGGCCGTTCCATCCGCGCGGCGATTGATCTGGAAAAGCTCGGCGCGCGCACCATCTGCGTGGACTGCGATGTGTTGCAGGCCGACGGCGGCACGCGCACGGCAGCCATCACGGGCGCATTTGTCGCTTTGTCGCTCGCGGTAAAAAAACTCATCGCCGAGAAAAAAATTTCCTCCAGCCCAATTCTTGCGGGCGTCGCGGCGGTGAGCGTGGGCATCGTCGCCGGGAAACCGCTGCTGGATTTGTGTTACACCGAGGATGTGGCCGCGAGCGTGGACATGAATCTGGTCATGAATTCCAATGGCGAATTCATTGAACTGCAAGGTTCCGGCGAAGAAGCTACTTTCAGCGATACACAACTGGCTGAGTTGCTCGCGCTCGGCAAAATCGGCATCAAAGATTTGCTCGCCGCGCAGCAAGCCGCCATTGCCCAAGGTTAATTTTTCATGGCTACAAAAAAGAAATCTCCGAAAAAATCTCCGCGCAAAAAAATTCCGCAGCCGCCCGCGACGCGGCTGCTGCTCATCCGCCACGGCGAAGTTGAGGCGCGTTATCAGGGTATTTTCGGCGGGCGCATTGACATGAATCTCTCGCCGCGCGGCAAACAGCAGGCAAAAATTCTGGCCGAGTATTTGCGCGTCAAAACGATTGACGCCGTTTATGCCAGCCCGATGAAACGCGTGCAACAAACGCTCGCGCCGACGCTCAAGGCGCACGGCCACAAGCAGACGATTTTTCCTGACCTGCGCGAGATTGATTTTGGTGACTGGACCGGACTGAACTGGACGGCGGTGCGCGATAAATTTAATTTTGCTGTCCACGAATGGCTGGAACAAATCGAGCATCCCGGCTCGCCCAACGGCGAAAGCGGAAAAACTTTCCGCGCACGCATCGAGCCGTGCCTGCGCGAAATCGTCAATAAACATCAGGGCGAAAACGTCGCCATCTTTTGTCACGGCGGCGTGATCCGGATGCTGCTGGCGATTCTGCTGGAATTGCCGCTGCCGAAAACCAATTCGTTCGAGGTGGAATACGCCAGCATCACGCAGGTCGCGCTGCATCCGCACATGGCGGAAATTGAGCTGCTGAATTTTACGCCGTGGCGCGATTTGGTCGGCTAATATGAAATCAAACAAACCACTTTGGTGCGTTTCCGTGACGACTTCGCTCGAAGCCGAGGACGCTGTGACTGAAATGCTGGGTGAACTTTTTGGCGCGGCGGCAGCTTCTTATTTCAATCTGGAAACCGGTGTCAGCACCATCAGCATTTTCCGCGATGAAAAACCGGATGCAAAAAAGTTAAGCACTGAAATAGGCGACGGGTTGAAGCGGATTGCCAGTTGCGGTTTAAAAATTGGCGCGGGTAAAATTGAAATCGCCAAGGTGAAGCGCGAGGACTGGAAGGAATCGTGGAAGCGGCATTTTCATCCAATGGAAATTGGCGAATCGCTGCTGGTCAAACCGAGCTGGAGCAAGCAAAAGCCGCGCAAAAATCAGGCGGTGGTCATTCTTGATCCTGGCTTGAGCTTCGGCACCGGTCAGCATCCGACGACTTCGTTTTGCTTGAATGAAATTGTGCGAACGGCTCGCGTGGACGCTCGCCCCACCAAAGCGAAATCCTTTTTGGACATCGGCACGGGTTCGGGAATTTTGGCAATCGCGGCAACCAAACTTGGTTATCGGACGGTTCACGCGTTTGATTTTGACCCGGAATCCGTGCGCGTAGCGAAGGAAAATGCACGCAAGAACCGTGTTGATACCAAACTTAAACCAACGCGCGGCGACGTGACGAAGTTGCCGTTGAAACCGGCACGCCAATATGATTTGGTCTGTGCAAATCTGATTTCCAACTTGCTCATCGCAGAGAAACAACGAATTGTGAATCGGTTGAAACCGGACGGCACTTTGGTTTTAGCTGGAATTTTGGCAGTGGAATTTGGCGAAGTTGAACAGGCGTTTGCGAAATTGAAATTAAAACTGGTCGCCAAACGCGTGGAAAATGAGTGGTGTTCTGGCTCTTTTTGTTTTGTCTGAAAATTTTTGAACAGATGCCGGAGTGCGGCGTCTGATAATTTGAAGGTTTAAGGCAGTTTTCGGGCTGATGGCAGTTGGCATTGTTTACGCTTTCAGTCCGATGTTGGTAAACGAAAGGTAAAAGTTATGATGAAAACACTCGCAGTCATGGGCGAAGCGATTCGCAATCCGAAACATCCGTTCCGTAAAACCGAACATCATACGAAAAAGTCGCTCAAAAACAGACATGAGCGCAGAAAAATAAGAGAGTTCCTGCAACTCGGCGATTGGATGTCCGAGGAAACAGCTTGAAATGTCGGCGGCGAGCAATCGCCGCTTTTTTCATTTCTGACAGCCGGGGCAGAGGCCGAAAAATTCAAGCCGGTGGGTCACACCGGTAAAACCATTTGCTCTCGCAATCCGGCGTTCGATTTCCTCGGGAAAACATTCTCCGATTTCCACCACCTCGGCACAGCGGGTGCAGATGAGATGATGATGGTGGCTTTCGTCGCCTTCGCCGACGAGTTTGAACCGCGCAGAACCATCGCCAAAGTCGAAGCGTTTCACCATCCCCAGTTCTTCCATCAACTGCATCGCACGGTAAATTGTGGCGAGGTCGCATTCGCCTTGCGGCAGTTCAGCAAAAATCTCCTTGTTCGTCAGCGGATGCGCGTGGTGGCGTAAAATTTCAAGAATCGCAGCGCGGGGGCTGGTGATTTTACGCGCTTCGCGGCGTAACCTTCCGGTAAGCGAAGATAGCTCCTGTTTTTTCTCCGCATGCTTATGTGCGCAGGTTTTCTTCATGCTTCGAAAATGACGCAGGCGATTCCCAAAATCAGGCCAACGATGACAGCAATCATTTTCCCAACCGGAACCCGGTGGTGATCTTCGCTCTCAAAAAGAATCGTCGTAGAAATGTGCATGAAAATGCCGATGACAATCGCCATGAGATAGCGCGAATAAACCGCGAGGCCGGTGTAGCTGCTGGTGAACATTCCAATCGGTGCCATGACGGCGAACAGACCGAGACACAGCAGCGCAGAGGATTTTTTCATACCGCTTTGCAGCAGCATTCCTAGCAACGCGATGGAGATGGGATAATTATGCACGACAACGCTGACGAGCAAAAAATGATGCGCGGCCAGATCGTGCGCGGTCTGGTGTTCCGGAGATTTACCGAGCGCGAGCGCCTCGACAAACGCGTGTATACACAGGCCGGCAAGAATGCCAAAAGCCATCCGTCCGTGGATTTCGTGCGCGTGGCCGTGTTCAATCCCCATCGAAATGGAATCCATCGCGATTTGCAGAAAGAAACCGAAAAGGATGAATCCACCAATGACCAGTGGCTTCAGCGCGACGCCAGCTTCCGGCTCATACAAATCCGGCAACAGATGCAGCATCACCAGCGTTAGCAGATAAGAACCGGTGAAGGCATTAAGCACCTTCACCCGCTTGGCATCGGTCAGGCGTAACCAGAAAACGGTAAGTGCGCCGAGGGCGATGCTCGAAAGTAAAACAAAGTATTCCATGGTGACAACAGAAGTTTGATTTAATTGCAAATCGTTTGCAACTGATTTGCATAAAAAACCGCCCCGTTTCACACCAGTAAAACGGGGCGGCGGAAGAATTACTTCATCAACAGCATCTGACGCGCGCGCTTGATGGCGGCGGTCATGCGGCGTTGATACGGCGCGGGCAGGCCGGTGTATTTGCGCGGCAGGATGCGGCCCTGATCCGTCACGAAGGTGCGGAGCAAGGTGACGTTCTTGTAGTCGAGCGCGTCAATGGTGAAATCGCACTTCGGCTTCGGGCGCGGCGTGCGTTGTTCGCGGACACTCTTGCCGCGCTTGTCGGTCTTCTTGTCGGTATTGGTCTTGCGGGGCATAAATTATTTAATCTCCTTGTGCAAGGTGTGGCGGCGGAGCGCGGGGTTGTATTTTTTCACTTCCAGCTGTTCCGTCTGCAATTTTTTATTGCGGCTGGTGGTGTAGCGCGAAGGCGACTTGCCTTCCTTGCGTGCTTCCGAGCATTCGATGGTGATGGTTTCGCGGGCCATAAATTAAATTATTCTTTGTCTTTGTTAGCTTTTGCCGGTTCGTCGCCGTGTTCATCTTCGTCGCCATCCACATCCGTGGTGGCACCGACGGCATCAATCGTTCCGAGCGCACCGAGACGGCGGGATTTCAACGCGCCTTCGCGTTCGAGCTGCGCCTGCGCGTCAACCGTGAAACGCGTCCACGGAATCGCTTCGAGGCGCGCCTTGGGAATCGTCTTCCCGGTCAATTCGCACACGCCGTATGTTTTACGTTCAATGCGCTTGAGCGCTTCTTCGATTTCAAAAACCGCGTCCTGGTCGGACGACAAAAGGCTCAACGCAAAATCACGGTCAAAATTATCCGTGCCGGAATCCGCCATGTGCAAGCTGTAACCGGCCATTTCCTGCGCCGATTCTTCGGCCAGCCCGCTCATCTGCTTGGTCAATTGCTCGCGCAATTCCAGCAAATGCAGGCAGAACTTCTGCCATTCCGGCTTAACCTTCTTTAAATCCGGACCAGCACTAGCCTTGGCCACTGGGCGACCGAGGATGGCTGCCGACGTGGCAACAGCCTGCGACTTGCCGCGCGCGGCAGGTTTTTTAGACATTTTTTTCTTTGCGGTCACAAAATTTATATGATTTCCGGCAACAACGCCAGTTCATCAAGAGCGCGGGAATGTATCAAAAGGAATCAAATACGCCACACAAATTTTTAGAAATTTTCGTCACTTTCAATGTTTTCCCATCGGCAACTTAGCCATTTTGATGCGGACTTCAGGTCGGCGTTCAATGCATGCATACGCGTTATGATTATGGATGCTCTCGTAGTTCTCCGCTTCAACCTTATACCACGTCACCAATGGATGCGCGTTCAGACGCAGCGCCACGTTGCGCACCAAATCTTCAACGAATACCGGATTTTCATACGCGCGCTCAGTCACGGCTTTTTCGTCCTGCCGCTTGAGTAATGCGTAAAGCTCTGAACTCGCCGACGCTTCGATCATCTCAATAACTTCCTCGATCCACACCGTTTTCTTGAAGCGCAAGGCCACCGTCACTTCGCCGCGCTGGTTATGAGCACCGTATTTGGCAATCGCCTTGGAACACGGACACAGCGTCGTCACGTTCACTTTCACCGTCAAAACAAAATCTGTTTCCTTGCCGCACGCCGCCGCGTCGAAGCGCGCGACGTAATCCATCAAACTTTCCCGCCGCGACACCGGCGATTTCTTGCTCATGAAATACGGAAACTCAATTTCCAGGTGCGATGTGGCGGAATTCAGTTTCCGCTGCAACTCCTGCAAAATCTCCGTGATATTCTCGACGTGGATGACATTGCCGTGCGACGTGAGCACTTCGACGAAGCGGCTCATGTGCGTGCCTTTGAATTCCTTCGGCAGATCCACGAACATTCCCAGCGTCGCCACAGTGTTTTGTATGCGACGAACGCGATCGCGCACCTGAATGGGAAACCGCAGCCCGCGCACACCGACCTTGTCGATCCGCAATTCGCGCGTATCGCGCTCACTCTGCTTATCGTCCAATTTTACAGCGGGAACTTTGTTTTTGGCCTTACGAGACATGGAGTGACAATAGCAGCTTCGGCTGATTTGGCAAAAAAAAAGCGCCTGACTTAAACCCAATAAAAGTCAGGCGCTTTAACCCATAACCCAAACCAATCAGAATAATAGACCGGGGCGGCTTAAATCCGTTCAAATTAATTTTAACCATCGTTTTACAGGCGAATCTTGACGGTTTTCCTTTCGTCATTCACCCAACCGACTTAACCTGCGGCGATGATATGTCGCCTTGCCATTCTCGTTTTATTGCTGGCTGACCTGAATTCCTTCGCCAAAACATTCCGCATCGCGAACTACAACGTCGAAAATTATCTCGACCAACCACCAGCATCGCGGTCGCAAGTTAAAACCGCCGAGGCCAAGGCCAAGATTCGTGAAACTATCTGCGCCATTAATCCCGACGTGATTACGCTGGAAGAAATGGGCAGCACCAACGCTTTTTTTGAACTGCGTGCATCGCTCAAGGCCGACGGACAGGATTTCCCATTTTGGGAACACGTGCAGAGTTTTGATACGAATATCCACATTGCTGTATTGAGCAAGTTTCCCATCGTTGCGCGACAACCGCACACGAATGAATCTTTTCTGCTCGATGGCCGGCGTTTCCAAGTAAAGCGCGGTTTTGCGGAAGTAGAAATTCAGGCCGCAACCAATGCTTCCTTCACACTTATCGCCGCGCATCTGAAATCAAAACTCGTCACGCCGGATGCGGACCCAAATGAAGAACGCCTCGGTGAAGCAAAAATTTTGCGCGGTATCATTGATGCACGTCTCAAAAAAAATCCTACGGCAAAACTTATCGTCCTTGGCGACTTCAATGACGAAAAAGATTCCCCTGCACTCAAGGAAATCATCGGACGCGGCAAAACCAAACTTTTTGACACGCGCCCCGCCGAACGCAATGGCGATCATTCATCTGAGGACAATTTTTACCATGAGCCGCGCAATAGCGCGTGGACTTATTTCTACGGCAAAAATGATACTTACAGCCGTATTGATTATATTTTGTTAAGCCCTGCCATCAAACAAAGCTGGCTCGCCAACGAGACTTACATTCCCGTGATTCCGAATTGGGGCGTCGGTTCCGACCATCGCCCCGTCGTCGCTGCGTTCACCACGGATGAAAATTGATTTATCCATTGCGCTTTGGCAGGTGCGGATTAGCTTTGGTCTATGAAGAAAAAATTGGCTGCAAAAATTTTCTGCCTGGCCGTAGCGCTGTTCATCGCCGGCTGCGCCAGTTATCAAGCGCAATGGGATGCGCGCGTGGGCGTTTACACCTACGATCAAGCCGTCGTGGAACTCGGCCCGCCCGACAAACAGGCGAAACTCACCGATGGCAAGACCGTTGCCGATTGGATTTCACGCTACAGCTCTGGCGGTTCGGCGGTTAGCACGGGGATTTACGGCGGTGGCGTTGGCGGAGGCTACGTCATTCCAACTACGCCTATCTATCACGAAAGTAAACTGCGCCTGATTTTCGGCACCAATAACGTGCTCACCGCGTGGTCGAGAAACTGAATTTCAGTTCATCGCCACGCCACGGCGAATGAAGGTGGGAATGTCCAAATCTTCACCGCGATGCAACGTCGGTTCGCTCTTGTCGAATCGACCTTTGGAGACAATCGTCAACGGTAGTTGACCCTGCACCGCTTTAGCGACCGCGCCGCGTTTGCGTTGGCGCGGCAACGCCGGTTCACGATGATGATGCGTGGTGGTGGTGGTCACGCTGTGGCTTTCAGCCCGCGGGGTCACGCTGGTGACGGCTGCATTCTGACGCGCAGCGATGATGGTGACGCAGAGTTTATCCTGCAAACCGGCATCCGCCGCCGCGCCCATGACAATCTGCGCGTGAACGCACTGGCGCTTGACCTGTTCCATCACGCGGTTGATCTCGGACATGGTCAAATCTTTGCCCGCTGTCAGACTCACCAGCACGGCGTCGGATTCAGCGAGGGCGCGACCTTCGTCGAGCAGCGGATGGTTGAGAATTTTTTCCACCACTTCGCGCGCGCGCCCCGGCCCGGAGGCTTCGACAAAGGCAAAGGCGTTTTCCGCATGGCGGTCGCGGATGAGCGCACACAAATCGCTGAAGTGAACCTGAATGAGGCCCGGTCGCGTGAGCAGCGACCACACACCGCGCACGCCTTCGATGAGAAAACCGCCGGTGACGCGGAAGGTTTCGACGAGCGTGGAGTTCTCGTCGATGAGCTTGAAAATTTTCTGGCTCGGCAAGCAGATGACGCCGTCGGCGGCGGATTTCAATTGTTCCAACGCGGTCTGCGCCTGGGCTTCGCGGCGGTTGCCTTCGCATTCAAACGGCAAGGTGACGAACGCCAGCACGAGCGCGCCCGCTTCATGCGCAGCTTTGGCCAGCACGGGAGAAATCCCGCTGCCCGCGCCGCCACCAAGGCCAGCGAGGATGAAAATGACGCTCGCGCCTTCGCAGGCGGATTTGAGCATTGAAAATTGTTCTTCCGCAAGCGCCTTGCCGCGCTCAGGGTCGCCGCCGGAACCAAGGCCGCGGAATAATTTATTTTCCAGATGGATCTTCACCTTGGCAGAAGATGCGGCGAGCGCGGCGGCATCGGTGTTGATGGCGGCGAATTCTGCACCGGCAAATTCCGGCGTGCCGAGCGCGCCGAGCAAGGCGTCACCGGCATTGCCCACAGCGATGATGCGCACGGAGGGCTGGCCGGAATTTTCCGGAGTTTCAAAAAGTTGATTTTGGTTTTCCATGTTCATCCTTTCAAGAGCGCGGCAGCATTTTGTTGAACACACCTTTGATACCGCCCTTGATGCCGCCCATGATGCTGGCGCGTCCGGCGCGGCGGCGGTTTTTCAGCGAGCCAAATTTTACAAGGCCGATGGCAGTGGCAAATTCCGGTTGGTCGAGCGCGGTGGTCAGACCACTGACGGCGCTGGCGTGTCCGGGCGCGACGTTCATCTGGAAAACATTTTCCGCAAGCTGCACGATGCCTGGCACGCGCGAACTGCCGCCGCAAATGAAAACACCGGCTCGCAGATAATCGGTCAAGCCGGCCTGCTCCAAATCTTGCGCGATGAGCTGGAACAATTCTTCCAACCGCAGCGACATGATTTTCTGGAGATGCTCGTGATTGAGGCGCTTGAGTTCGAGGCCGAGATCATTGGTGATGCTGATGGTCTGGCCCTTCGCCGTGGCCGTGGGCCAAGCAGTGCCGTATTCCAATTTTAATTTTTCCGCGCGCGTCAGCGGCACTTTCAAACCGTAGGCGAGGTCGTTGGAGATATGATCGCCGCCGACCGCGAGCACGCCAGAATGTCGGATGACGCCGTCGGAATAGACGACAAACTCCGTGGTGCCGCCGCCAATATCAATCACCAGCGCGCCAAGCTCCTTCTGTTCGTTCGTCAACAGTGCCAGCGCCGTGGCGATGCCGTTGAAAACTACGTCATCCACTTCCAGCGACGTGGCGCGCACGAGGCGGACGATATTTTGCAGACGATTCGCATGACCGTGGATGACGTGCATGTCCACTTCCAAACGCGCGCCGAGCATCCCGACGGGTTGCGTCACGCCATCCTGACCATCCACAAAAAAATGTTGGCGCACGGCGTGGATGACGGTGTTCTCAGCGGGCAAATTGATTGCCTTCGCATTTTTCACCACGTCGTCGACATCGTCCTGCGAAATTTCGCGGTCAGCAGAAACCACCGGATGCACGCCGCGATTATTGAAGCCGCGGATGTGTCCGCCGCTCACGCCCAGATAAACACTGCGGATCTCCACATCGGCCATCTGCTCGGCTTCAAAAATGGCGCCGCGCAAGTCCTCCTCGACCTGTTCGGGATTGATGATCTCGCCCTTGCGCACGCCACGCGAGCGCGATTGGCCGAGGCCGATGATGTTCAGCGCGCCGTCGGCGTTCTGCTCGCCGACCACCACGCAGATTTTTGAAGTGCCGATTTCGAGGCCGGCTATGATGTTGGAATCGTCAAACATTTTTCCTCCGGGATTTACCTGGTTTAATTACTTTGGGCGTCACGGTCACCGGCGCGGCGCTGGCCAGCATCCAGCGCACCGGCACGTTGTTAGCCACCGCCAAATCCACCGACGCAATCGCCCGCTGCTGGCGCACGCCCAAGTCGTAAATCTGCCGCCAGCGACGCAATTGCTGATCCAAATTCTCACTACCAAAAGTGATTACACTGCCCTGCCCCGTCGTCGCCACGACCACGCCCGGCGCGGAAATATCCACGCGCCGCAAATCTACCAAACCCGACATCGGCGAGCGCGCAAACGCAGCGATCAATTGCAGCGCGGCCTGCACCTGCGGCAATTCCACACGTCGGCCCGGCTGCATCTGAAACGCGTTCACGCCAGCAATTACGGGCAATTCCGAATTCATTTTTGCCAACGGAACCGTGCACAAACGCGAATCAAGCGGCTGCATCACCATGCCATCCACATCAAGTTGAAAAACAGAAACGGCAATGCCATTCGCGCCGTCCGCGCGCGGCACATTCACCTGCGCAATCGGATCGCGCTCTGTCACGCGAATTTTCAACGTGCGCGGCAGAACTCGTTCGACAGAAACCGAATCAATCACCGAAACCAGTTCCAGATTGCGCTTCACCGCCGCGAGATCGAGCGCGATGAGATTTGCGCCCGGCTTCACGCCCGTCCAACGGCGCAATTGTTCCGGCGCAATAACGCCATCCGTCTGCACATCAATCTGCTGAATTGCAAAATCGGCGTTTTCATAGACGAAAGCATTGAGCGTCGCCACGCCGAGGCGCCACACGATAACCAACGCCAACACCGTCACCGCTGGCACCACGAGCGCAAGCAAACCCAGCCGCAGACGCGTCGCCTGCACCTGATCTGACCGCAGCTTCACATCCAGCACATGCGTGCGGTGCAGCCGGCGATTTCGATTTTGTTCACGCTTAAACCACATACATTTTCTTCAAGCAACTGCGGCAATTTCTTGGCGTCCTCCACTGCTTTGCGCCGATGAATTTCTTTCCAAAGCCAGTTCAACCATGCGCTGGCAAAGTTCGGCGTAATTGAGGCCGGCCGCAGCCGCGGCTTTCGGCAACAAGCTCGTCTCGGTCATACCCGGCAGCGTGTTCACTTCCAACACCACCGGCGAACCGTCCGCACGCACCATCACATCCACACGCGCATAATCGCGCCCGCCAATCGCGCGAAATGCACCGAGCGCAGCGGCCTGAATCCGCTGCGTCGTGGCCGCATCAAAATCCGCCGGACAAAAATACTCGGTGTTGCCCGCTGTGTATTTATTGGTGTAATCGTAACTACCCGACTTCGGCCGCACTTCGACGACCGGCAAAACTTTCTCGCCGAGAATTCCCACCGTCGTCTCGCGCCCGATGATTTTTTCCTCGACCAAAACTTCCGAATCAAACTTCAGGGCCACTGCCAATGCGTCCGTCCACTCCTCGACACGCTCGACAAATTGTAGTCCGACACTCGAACCCTGCCGCGCCGGTTTCACCACCAATGGCGGCGAAAAGTTTTCCGGAAAATCTGCTACCCCCGAATGCACCACCACAAATTTCGCCGTTGGCACACTGGTTTCGATGCAACTTTGTTTCGTCAGCACCTTGTCAAAGGCAATCCGACTCGCATCCGCATCACAGCCCGTGTAAGGCACGCCAAGTTCGTCCAACCGCTTTTGCACCGTGCCGTCCTCACCGTAAGTTCCGTGCAACGCCAGAAAAACAACGTCGGTTTTTTCGGGCAAAACAAACTCGCCATTCTTTGGATCAATTTCAAAAACCAGATGACCGATCGACCGCAGCGCCGCCGCCACCGCTGCACCGGAACGCAACGAAACTTCTCGCTCTGCGCTCGGCCCACCGAGCATCACTGTGATGTTCAATTTTCGGCTCATTCTTCGCCTATGATTTCAACTTCCGTGTGTAAATCAATCCCGCGTTCAACTTTTGCTTTGGCGCGTAAAATCCCAATCAATTCCAGCACATCCTTCGCCGTCGCGCCGCCGTCGTTCACCAGAAAATTCCCGTGCTCCTTTGAAATCCGCGCGCCGCCGACTTTTGTATTTTTCAAACCCAGCTCGTCGATCAGCTTGCCCGCCGGAATCGTCGTTGGATTTTTGAACATACAACCCGCGCTCGGCGCCGCCGGCTGCGAACTCCAGCGCTTCTCGCTATACGCCTTCATGCGTTTTTCGATTTCCTCGCGCGGCTCCGGTTTGCATTGAAACACCGCGCTCAACGCGATGTGATTTTTCAGCGTCGCGCAACTGCGATACGCCACGGACATTTCGACCGGCGATAATTCGGAAATATTTCCGCCGAAATCCATCACGCGCACCGATTCAACCGCATTAAAAGTTTCGCCACCCATCGCGCCTGCATTCATGCGCAGCGCGCCGCCGATGCTGCCGGGAATACCTTCCAAAAACTCCACGCCGCTCAAGCCGTTGCGCTTCGCTTCGACGGCGACATTTTTCTGCTTCGCGCCCGCGCCCGCGCGGATGCGCGTGCCATCAATTTCAATCCGCGAAAATTCCGGGGACGACAGACAAATCACCACACCGCGAAAACCGCCATCGCGCACGAGCAGATTCGAGCCGCGTCCAAGAATAAAAAACCTCACACCATACTCGCCGCACCATTGTAAAATCAGGGCTAAATCAGCTTCCGTCGCCGGCTCGACATAGACATCCGCCGGTCCGCCGACGCGCAAGGTTGTGTGCTTCGCCATCGGCTCGTCGCGTTTGACGATGGTCGCGGACGAAACGCGCGCGGCCAGCTCATCGGCAAAATTGTTTTTTGTTTGCGTTGGCATTTCAGAAATTTCGGTGATCAGACTCATGCCACAACTTTCAAACTCATCTCACCCGCTGCGGTGATTTTCGGGATGGAGGCAACGCCGTTTTCCAATCCGCTTAAAATATTTTTGGCAATTTCCGCCGCCGCCCCGGGCGCGTGCCATTGCGCCAACGCGGATTGGATTTTGGCGCGCTCTTCAACATTCTCGACCAATCTTGAAATCGTGCCTACAAACATTTTAGCCATCAGTTCTACAACTTCTTTGGGCGGCGTTGCTTTTTGAGAGAACATATGTGCCGCGCCAGTTTTTTCAAACGCAAGTGCGTTGAAATATTGGTGGTTGTCCGCCGCGGTCGGCAACGGCACAAGCAGCGAAGGCAAACGCATCGCCGCCATTTCGGCCAGAGACGACGCGCCGGACCGGCTGATGCACGCGGTCGCCGCACCGAGCGCCAGATTCATTTCCGTCATAAACGGTTTGACGACGGCTTTGATTCCGTTCGCGGCGTAGGCGGCATTTACTCTTTCAAAATCGTTCGTGCCGGTGAGATGGAGAAATTGCCAGTCGCAGTTTTTTAGCAATGGCAGCGCGGATAAAACCAAATCGTTCAATCCACGCGCGCCCTGACTGCCGCCGACGACGAGAATCACCGGCAAGTTTGGATTGAGGCCGAGCGAAATGCGACATTCAGCAGCGTCGCGTGGTTGAAACTGCGGTCGCACGGGCGTGCCCGTCACCAAAGCTTTTTTGGCGCGCAGACGCGCAGCGGTTTCAGGGAAGCCGATGAAAGCCGTATCCACAAAACGCGCGAGCAAGCGATTGGCGCGACCGGGAATGGTGTTGGATTCGTGGAGAAAAGTTTTTGCACCACTCAATTTGGCAGCGAAAATTGGCGGCGCGCTGGTGAATCCACCCATCGCGAGAACCGCAGCGGGACGACGTTGCTGAAAAAAATTTTGCGATGCGCGAAAGGAATTCCAAAAACTTTTGGCGAAAGCAAAATAATTCCGGTTCTGCAAACCAACAGCGGGGAGCGTAAAAATTTCCATGCCGAGCACGGATTTCACGGCTTGTTGATCCACTTCTTTCGGCGAAATCAGTAGCGCGACATCGCAACCGCGTTCCTGCAATTGCTGCGCGACAGCGAGGCCGGGAAAGAGGTGGCCACCCGTGCCGCCACACGCGATGGCGATGAAGGGTTTGGTGCTGGCGGATGGATTCATGCTGCCTTGGCGGCAAAAGGATTGTCGTTTGTGACAAAATCGGATGCGGAAATTTTTGCGGGCACAGCCTGACGCGCAACGCTCAATAAAATTCCCACGCCCATCATCATCGCGAGCAAACTGGAACCACCGGCGCTGATGAACGGCAACGCGAGACCTTTGTTCGGCAGCAGGCTGGTGACGACGCCGATGTTGATGATGGCTTGATAACTGATGAGCGAAGTGATGCCGACGGCGAGCAGGCAACCAAACTGGTCGCGCGCGCGCAGCGCGATGAAGAGTCCGCAAATCGTGATGATTAAAAATGCGAGAACGACGAGCAACGTGGCGACCAGACCGAGTTCTTCGCCAATGTTGGCAAAGATAAAATCACTTTGTATTTCAGGCAGGAAACCATGTTTCTGCATGCCGTCACCGAGGCCGAGACCGGTCAAGCCGCCAGAACCGATGGCAATTTTAGCTTGTTCCGCCTGCAATGCTACGCCGTTGGCGTGGGCTTCGGGATGAAGCCACGCGTTGATGCGTCCGCTGCGCATGGAATCGTGGGTGAGAGAAAAAACCAGCGCGGCAGCGGCGCCGAGGACCGGTGGAATGACGTGCAGCCAACGCACGCCCGCAATCATCAACATTGTGCCGCTGACGGCCGCGAGCAGAATGGTCGTGCCGCGATCGGGTTCGATGAAAATCAAACCAAGCGCAACAGCGATGATGAATCCAGGAATGATGATTCCACGTTTGAAGGTGTTCATTTTCCGCTGCGAATAATCGCTATACCAGGCAAGCATGACGATGAGCGCGATTTTTAAAATTTCAGACGGTTGAAACGTCGCACCCGGCAATCGAATCCAGCGGTGTGCGCCGTTAAGATTGATTCCGATGTGCGGAATAAAAACGAGCGCGGCCAGAAAAAGTGAACCGACAAAAACCGGCAAAGCGAATTTTTTCAGCACTTCGTAGTCGAGTGAGGCAAGGAAGACGCAGGCGATGAATCCGAGGACGCACCAGAGCAACTGCATTTGGAGCATGTGCGCGCCGATTTCGGAGTGCGTGTGTTTGTCCACCATGACCATGCTCGAGCTATAAAGCATCACCAACCCCAACGCGAGGAGGCTGGTGACGCAAAATGCCAGAGTGGTGACGGCGACTTTCATTTCAACTTTTCAAAAATCCAGCCGCGCGAACCGGCGCTCAATGCGCGGGTGCCGGAGCCGACGTGGTCGGAGCCGGAGCGGTAATCGGCGGCAACGCGGGCGCGGGCGTGTTGTCCACAACCGGCGCGGGCGCGACGGGCGCAGCGGCGACCGCTTCACCCTTCGACGGAATTTTCAATTTCTGGCCGACTTTGATTTTGGTCGTGCTCAAACCGTTGGCCGCTTCAATCGCTTTGACGGTCGTGCCGTGGGACTTCGCGATTTTCGTGAGCGTGTCGCCGGACTTAACCGTGTAAGACGCGGTCGTCGTTTCGCCACTCACTGCGCTGGTCGGCGCGACGGAACTGGACGTTGCACTGCCACCGGCGGGAATCGAGAGCTTCTGACCAATCTTCAATTTGGTCGGAACAACGCCGGGATTTGCGGTTTGCAACGCTTTGAGCGTCACGCCGTTTTTCTTCGCGATCTTGGCGAGCGAATCACCTTTGACCACGACGTAATCCGAGCCAGCGGCGGGCGCGACTTGTTCAATCGGCGCAATGACCGGCGGATTCGTCACCACCGGCGGAACCGTAATTGGCGGATTGGTGACTTCAGTCATCGGCGGATTGGTGCTGCCCAAATCTGAATTTGTCATCGAGGTATCAAGACTCGGCGGATTTAATTCGTCCTGCGGCTTCTCGCGTTTGCAGCCTTGGATAAGCACGGCAACGAGGCCGGTGACGCTGATGGCGAGCACGCAAAACACCGCGAGCTTGAGACGGGAACGGCGCGCGCTTTGTTGTTCGAGCAGCGAGCCTTTCGGGACGAATGGATTTGGGTTATTCATAATTTTGTGCGGTGGCGTTTTGGTTCGAGGTAATTTTATTTTTGAGTTTGGCGCGGCGGAACTTTCCCTCGAAAAATTTCGCAACGCTTTAAATTTATGTTCTTGTTTTGGGAGCCGGACGACACTTCACCGTGAAAATAATTACCGGCAGAAAGATGAACTGGTGAAACACTCTTGCTGACCGGCATGCGCCCTGCCGCTCTGACGGAAATTGTTAGCAACCGCGCGGCTTTTCCGCAAGCAACAAAGCGCGTCCGAGCGATGTTTTTTTGTTGATTCACAATCTTCACTTCACCGGAGTTTCAGCGTCGCCAGCGCCACGACCGCACATAACACGCACAAAATGTAAAAACGCATCACCACCTGCGATTCGTGCCAGCCCTTTTTTTGGAAATGATGGTGCAGCGGCGCCATCAAAAAAATCCGTTGCCCCGTGCCCGTGCGGATGCGCGTGAACTTAAACCAGCCTTTTTGCAAAATCACTGAAACCGCTTCGGCCACGAATACACCACCCGCGATCACCAGCACAAACGGCTGATGGATCAGCACCGCGATGATCCCGAACGCACCACCGAGCGCGAGCGAGCCAGTGTCGCCCATGAATACTTGCGCCGGATGACAATTGAACCACAAAAATCCCAGACCCGCACCGAGCAGCGCCGCGCAAAACACCGTCAACTCGCCCGCGCCGGATACAAAGGGAATTTGTAGATACGCCGCCGCTTTGAAATTGCCCGCGAGGTAAGTGAAAAATAGAAAAACAAATCCCACAATCAACGTGCAGCCAGTCGCGAGACCGTCGAGGCCATCGGTCAAATTCACCGCGTTGGAACTCCCGACGATTGCCAGCGCCACGATGATGATTCCACCAATGGCACCGACGTGAATCGGATATTTGTAAAACGGCAGCATCAAACTGGAAACCAGATTGCTGTGCCAAACACTTTTCACACCGAGTAAATGCAGTTCGCTCGTCGCCGGCAAATTCCAAAGATAAATCCCCACGAACGCCGCCAGAGAAAATTGCGTGATCAACTTCACGCGCGGTGGCGTGCCCCCGCCGCTTTGCTTCAATATTTTCGCGTAGTCGTCGTAAAAACCCAAACCGGCCAATACCAAAACCGACAGCATCGTGAGTTCCACCTGCGCGTTCCATTGCGCCCACAACATCGTCGAAATCACGAGCGAGAGGACAATTAAAATTCCCCCCATCGTCGGCGTGCCGCGTTTGTCAACGACATGCTTCACGCCGGATTCCTCCGCCTTGTCCGCGTATTCCTGGCCGAATTTCAAATCCTTCAGCCAGCGGATGATTTTCGGTCCGAGCCACCAGCACAACAGCAGCGACGTGACCGCCGCGCCCGCGCTGCGCACCGTGATGTATTTGAACAGGCGCAAAAACGCCAGCCGCGACTCCCATTCGGAGCCGTGCGCCCAGTCCAAAATCTGCTGGCTCAAAAGATAAAGCATTTTAATTTTTCAAAAATTTCGCGCGCGAATAATCACATCAAAAAATAAAGTCCGGTAAATAAAATTGCACAGACAGCCACAAGAAAAAGCAATCTAATACCGGCAACCATCCACCAAGAAACAAGACGGCCACCGGCTAAAATATGCTGCTTTACTGTGTCGCCATGAATTCGATTTGCCACTTCTCGCAGACCAATTGAATATGCAAGTGGAATGATGTAGTGCGGGAAATTCTTTGATAGCGGAAGCAAACACAAAATGAAAATCGCAACAAAACTTAAACCGCAACCCCAAATCAACCATTTCAATGCAGTTTCAGGCTTTCCGAGCTGTTTGTAATTTTGAGCAAAACACCAGCACGCGGCGACAGGCGAACCGATGAAAGCAGCAATAGAAATTTGCATCGGCGAATAGAGCCGAAGATTTTTATTTTCGTTAGCGTCCATATTTATTTTATTTTTCCGCCTTCAACATTTCCGCAATCCGCTCCAGCCGCGACACGCGCGACGCCTTCAATAACACCACGTCGCCCGGCTTCAAAAAACCGCGCACCACGTTCAGCGCCGCCTCGACCTCCGCAAATTCAAACACGCGCATTAGCCCCGCGTCGCGCGCCGCCTTGCCCGTCACCGCCGCCATTTTGCCGATGGCGAACAACTGGCCGAGCTTCAATTCCGCCGCGCGCCGGCCGACCTCCGCGTGCGCCGCCGCGCTGTGCGCGCCGAGTTCCGCCATGTCGCCCAGCACCGCCACGCGCCGACCTTGCAACGGCAATCCGCACAATGTTTCCAAGGCCGCGATGGTCGAATCCGCATTGGCGTTGTAACTGTCATCCAGCACGCGCACGCCGTTCACTTCCCAAAAATTCAAACGCATTTTCGGCGGCGGACACGCGACCAATCCATCCTGAATCTCCGCGCGATCCAATCCGAGTTCCGCACCGAGCGCGATGGCAAACAGCGCATTCGTCACCTGATGTCGTCCGAGCAAATTGATGCGATACTCGCCGCAAAATTCTTCCTTCGCCGTGACGACCTGAAACGTCACACCACTTTTATCGAGGCGGATTTTCTTAGCGCACCAATCGTTCTTTTCACCAAGGCCAACGCGCACAACTTGCGCCTGCGCGCGTGCCGCGATTTTTTCCGTCCACTCGCTATCGCCATTCAAAAATAATTTCCCGTCTGCTGGCAACAGTTCCGCCAGCGAACCTTCTTCCTGCGCCACGCCCGCGACATCGCCAAAAAATTCCAGATGCTCGCGCCCGATGCTCGTGATGACGCCGAACTTCGGCGCGATCATTTTTACGAGCGGTGCGAGTTCGCCGGGATGATTCGTGCCGGCTTCAAACACCGCCGCTTGATGCGATTTTTTTAGTCGCAACAACGTCGTCGGCACACCAATGTCGTTGTTAAAACTCGCCTCGCTCCACAGTGTCGAAAATTTCTGGCGCAGCACGGAAGCGACCAGTTCCTTCACCGTCGTCTTGCCATTCGATCCGCCGACCGCGATGACCGGTAAATCAAATTGCTTCCGATAAGCCGCCGCAAATTTTCCAAACGCAACGCGGACATCGTCCACTGCCAGCACCGCGCACGCCGGCAGTTTCGCTGGCAGTTTTTTCTTTTCCACGACGACCGCCACCGCACCCTTCGCCGCGATTTCATTGATGAAATCATGGCCGTCAAATTTATCACCCTTGATGGCAAAGAATAAATCACCCGCTTTCGCCGCCCGCGAATCGGTGCAGACGGAATTGATTTCCACGCCCGCAGCGTCGCCAAATATTTCCGCGCCGCAGGCTTCGGCAATAAATTTCAACGAGCATTGTTCCACAAAATTATTTCAGCAAAAATGTCGCGGTCACCACGGCGGTAATGGTCTTCTCGCGCGAGCCGGTGTCGCTCTCGCCCTGCCAACTCGTCGCGACACTATGCTGCGGCGTGATCTGAAAAATCCCCTGATCCGCGTCGTGCAACCGCGCAATCTCGCGACCGCCCTGCGTGGCGATTTGCTCGGCGCGCGCGCGGGCGTCCTTTGTCGCCTCGGCCAGCATTTCGATTTTGGTTTCGCCCGCCTTTGTGTAAATAAATTGCGGCGGCGCGACGGTAAAAATCACGCCTTGTTCCACGAGCGGCGTGGAGTCGAGTTTGTCCAGCCGATCCACGTCAGCAGACTCGACGGAAACAGATTGCGTCAGGCGATAACCGGTCGTGCGTTGCGAAACAAAACCGTCGGCGGATTTCTGCGATGCCTTCAATTCCTCAATGCCAATGGGCGTAAACGTGTAATTCGTCGCGCCAGAATCGCGCATAAATTTCCCGACCAGCTCGCGGTTCGCCTGAATTTTATGCTGCGCGTCGAGCAAGGTTTCGCCTTCAACCAAAAAACTGCCTGACCAAATGGCGAGGTCAGATTCAATGTCTTTTTGCACCGAACCTTTGACGCTGATAAACTGCGAATTCTTTATTTTCACCCACGCGCTCGTGCCCAGCATCGCGGAAAGCACCAAGCCGGCAGCCAAAAATAGACCGGCTAACATGCCAAAAAGTTGCGGACGAGATTCGTTCATACTCATACCCTCAGAGTTTCTGCGCACTATTTTCCACGACGAGTGCAGACGGATTATTGGTCATCAGTTTCGGGTCAGGTGGAATGTTCAGATAGCTTGCGCAGCGCTCAGCGATGTCGCGGAAGACTGGACCGCAAACTTTGCCGCCGTAATAACCTTCCTTCGGTTCGTCCATCACGACGGAAATGCAAATCTGCGGATCGTCGGCCGGAAAAAATCCGATGAACGAAGAAATATATTTGCCCGACGCGTAAGCGCCGTTTTCGGCTTTTTGCGCGGTGCCAGTTTTGCCGGCGACGACATAATTTTTCATTGCTGCATCCGGCGCGGTGCCATCTTTTGTTGGCACCGTTTTCAATGCGGTGATCATATCCAAGTCCGCCTGTTCACCGATAATTTTACGCACACGCTCCGGCGCGTAGCGTTGCACCACGCTGCCGTCGCGTTCCTGCAATTGCTTGACGATCATCGGGCGCATCAGCCAACCGTCATTCGCGATGGACGCCATCGCGTAAAGCATTTGCAACCGCGTCACCGCGACGCCGTGACCCATCGGAATTTGCGCGATGGAAACTTTGCTCCAATCCTTGACCGGATACAAAAATCCACGCGCCTCGCCCGGCAGCGGAATGCCGGTGCGCTGACCGAAACCATAATTCCACGCGTAGCTGTAAAGATTATCCGCGCCGAGTTGGATGCCGATTTTTGCCGCGCCAATGTTGGACGATTTCGTGATGACGCTTTTCACCGTTTCGTTACCAAGCCGCTCGTGGTCATGTAATACCCGACCAGCAAATGCGAACGCGCCATTCTCGCAATAAACCGGCGTGTTCAAACTGACGATGCCGTTGTTCAACGCGCCGGACACGACGACAATCTTAAATGTTGAACCCGGCTCGACGACATCGGTGATCACTCGATTGCGCGTTTCCGGCGTGATGGTGTTCGGCTGGTTTGGATCGTAATTCGGCAGCGACGCCATCGCCAGAATTTCGCCAGTCTTCGGACGCATGACGATGCCCGTGATGCTGCGCGGCGAATGTTTTTTCAATGCATCCGCCAGCGCGGTCTCGACAATGTGCTGCACCACCGAGTCAATCGTCAGCACGACATTCAAGCCATCGCGCGGATGCACATCTTCATCGCGCATCGCCACCAACTCATGTTGCGCGCGGTCGGTCTCGGTCACTTTCCAGCCGGCGACACAGCTCAATTGTTTGTTCATCGCCAATTCCGCGCCGTCACGACCCGCGATTTGCGTCACAATCCGCCCGCTGATTTTTTGCTCTTCCGACGCCGGAAAACCAATCACCTGCGACGCCAGCGAACCGTTTGGATAGACCCGCATCTGATCCGGCTCGGAAAACACTGAATAATTTTTCAGATTGCGGATGAATTCTTTTTGTGCGCGCGGCAAATTTTTAACGTCCACGCCGAAAGTGAGATTCGTCATCGCCGCCGCCACCTGCCGCCAGGTTTCATCGGAAATATTTTTGGCCAGCCGGACGTAATGCAGATTGTTTGTGACGACTTCGCCCTTGGCATTACGCGTCAAATAGGGCGTGAGTCGTTTCGTCAAATCCGCTTCATTTAAATTGAGCAGCGGTGCGATCGCATGCGCGATGAGCGGCTGAAAATTTCCCATCAACGAAGGGTCGGCGCAAATCGTCTTCACCGGAATGCTTGTGGCAAGAATGTTTCCGTTCACGTCGAGAATGTCACCGCGCCGCGGTGCCTGCCAGAATTCGCGTTGCGTATTTTTCTCGCCCGCCGCGCTCAATTCGTCGTGACGCAACACCTGCAAATCCACGAGCCGGTAGCACAAACCGCCAAACGCCAGCGAAAGAAAGGCGAGCAGCAGCAGCGCGCGGCGGATTTGTTGTTTGTTGGTCATCCTAAAAACAGGCCAGCCGCCCGTGGCGATCGGTTCCTCAACCAACGGCGTCACGAGCGGCGGCCAAAATTATTATTCCCTTACGGCGTGAGTTCGGTCGCCGGCCGCTGGGCAAACTGACGCGAACTCTTTTCCGGTGCGACCGGCATTTCTGTCAGCCGCACGACTTGCATCGGCGTGGCCGGCGCGAGGCCGAGATTCAATTCCTTCGCACGCTGATCGAGCATCACCGGCGAATGCAAAATTGAAATCTGATCGGAAAATCTTTTGTTGTCGCCTTGCAACTGCGCGAGCTTCGTTTCGCGCTGACGGATTTGCTGGCCAAGCCGATAAATTTCATTCTTCTGCCAGACGTAGCCGACTGCCGAGCCGCCAATGAGCGAGCACAGCAAAACAACTTTCAATACCGGACCAAACCGGATTGATGCCGCCTGATTTTTACGATTCTTTGCCATCTTAAATTTTTTCCAAAATTCTTAATTGCGCACTGCGCGCCCGCGGATTTTCGTTCAATTCTTCGTCGCCCGGCAAAACAGCTTTGCGCTAAACCCACTTCAATTCCGGCACGATTGGCGTCCGCAATTCCGGCACGTCCACTTTGCCCGGAAACGTATAATCGCGAGTCTTTTCGCGGCCAAACTCTTTCACCACCCGATCTTCGAGCGAGTGAAACGTGATCACCGCCAGCCGTCCGCCCGGCTTCAAAATTTTCACTGCGGATTCCAGCCCGCGTTTCAGCGAACCGATTTCGTCGTTCACCGCGATGCGCAGCGCCTGAAAAACTTTTGTCGCCGGATGCGCTTTTTTCCCGTGGCGCGGCGCAAGCCGCTCGATCAAATCCGCTAACTGCTTCGTCGTCTCAAATTTTCGCAACGCGCGGTCGTGGACAATCGCCTTCGCAAACCGGCGCGAATCTCGTTCGTCGCCGTATTCCCAAAAAATTTTTGCCAGCGGTTCCGCGTCTTCGCCGTTCACCAAATCGGCGGCGGTCAGCTTTTGCCGGTGATCCATCCGCATATCGAGCGGCCCGTCCTGCATAAAACTGAACCCGCGTTCCGCGACATCCAATTGCGGCGAACTCACGCCCAAATCCAACAACACGCCGTCACAACTTTTTTCGGCAACCCAATCCGCCAGTTCCGCAAAATTTCCGCGCCGGATTTCAAATCGTCCGGCAAATTTCTCATTCAGCCGCGCGCGCGCGACTTCAAGAGCGACGCCATCGCGATCGCACCCAGACAGCCATCCAGTCGGCGAACTCGCGGCCAGAATGCTCGCCGCGTGACCAGCTCCACCGAGCGTCCCGTCGGCGTAACGACCGTTCGGGTGCGGCTTCAGCGCGGTCAGCACCTCCGCCGCCATCACTGGTTTGTGAATGAATTCTGGCACTGCGCATGGTTCAAGATTGCTTCACGAGCCGTTCGCCCAAAAATTCCCAGGACGAGCGCGCGGGCGGCAGCATCGCCGGTTCCGGCGTCGCCACCGTTCGCGATTTTACGGGCACAACTTCGATGTCTGCATCCGCCAAATCGTTGTGAACCACTTTCACCGCTTCGAGTGAAAGCTCAACTTGCACTGCAGCTGCTGGCGCAAGCCGCGCCGGTTGTGGCGCGCGAAACGGATTTAATTTATCCGTCCAACTCGTCGAACGCGCCGGCGTGGCTGGCTTCGGCTGCTGCGCGGCGAAAACCGGAATCTTTTGCGTTTTGGCTAAATGCGTAGCAGAAACTTTTTTTACTTCCGGCGCGACGACCGGCGCAGGCTCGGCCGGCTTCGGCGCGAATGGATTTTTCTCCGCGTTGAATTTCGGCAGGTAAAAACTTTTGTCCTTGCGATAGGCAACTTTGCCGCCGCCGCCAAAAAAACTTTTTCCCGCGCCAAGTAATTTTCCTAGGTTCATATGTTTCACTCCATGAATTTGAAGGCTTCGTGCGCGAGCACCGCGTCCGCTGCCTTGACTTTTTCGTAACGAGCCGGACTCCAAATCTCAAACCGGTCGAGCAGACCGACGAGCACCGCCTCGTCCTTGATGTCCGCCTTGCGTGCCATTTCGTCGGGAATACAAATGCGACCCGCCTTGTCGAGCGTCACCTGCGCGGATTCGCTGCCGATGAAACGCTTCAGATAAATTTTCTTTTCGTCGCCCTTCGGCATCGCGTCAATGTCCGCCATCAACTGCGCCATCTGCACCGGCGGCAACACGCGCAGGCACATGCCCGCATTGTGCTTCGGCCAGAGCATCATCGTGAGTTCCACGCCATCATCCTCCGGCCGCCACTTCGCCGGAATCTGCAAACGCCGTTTCTCGTCAACGCCATGCTGAAAGCAGGAATTGTAAACGGTTTGCTGAATGGATTGGGCGTCGCTCATTTTGTTCACAGTGATTCGCCAAACGGCTTAATCACCCACAACGACCCATTTCTACCCACAATACGCCACCTTGTCAATGGAATTTGGCCGGCAAAACCGATAATTATTCAAAAGTTATTCACAATTTATCCGAACTGTGAATTGTCAGCCCCCGCCCCACTCCGCTACGCTCGCACGAATGCGAACCGCTGATTTCCATTTCGATCTGCCACCCGAACTCATCGCGCAGCAACCCGCCGCGCGCCGCGATGGCTCGCGCCTGCTCGTTTTGCAAAGGAAAAGTGGAAAAGTCGAACATCGCCAGTTTCCCGAACTACTGGAATTTTTGAATCCCGGCGACGTCCTCGTGTTGAACAACTCGCGCGTGATTCCTGCGCGCATGCATGGAAAGAATCTTCAAACCGGCGGAAAATTTGAAATCCTGCTGCTGGAAGAAAATGCCGTGAACGACTGGTGGGCGATGATGCGACCGGGAAAACGCGCGCAAATCGGCACGCAAATCCAATTGCAAGATAAAAACGGCGCGGTAACAAAAATAATTGCGACCGTCATCGGCGTAAACGCCGACGGCCATCGGCGTTTGCAATTTTCCGGCTGCGAAAATATTTTTCAAGAACTCGAACAACTCGGCGAATTGCCCTTGCCGCCTTACATCGAACGCCACAGCGAATCGCCCGGTGACAAGGATCGTTATCAAACCGTTTATGCCCAACCCGCTGGCTCCGTTGCCGCGCCGACCGCCGGCCTACACTTCACGCCTGAAATTTTGAAAAAAATCCGCGCGCGCGGCGTGAAGATTTGCTTCGTCACGCTGCACGTCGGCGCAGGAACTTTTTTACCCGTGAAGGCTGAAAACATTGCTGATCACAAGATGCACGCGGAACGATTTGAGGTTGGAATGGAAACCGTTTCCGTCATCAACGAAGCCAAGAAAAACGGCCGGCGAATTATTGCAGTTGGCACAACCGCCACACGGACGCTCGAAAGCGTAGCGCGACTGAACGGCGGAAAACTCAATGTTTATGAGGGCAAAACGGATATCTTTATTTTTCCACCAGCGCAGTTTCAAATCGTAGACGCACTGCTGACAAACTTTCATCTACCGGAATCCACGTTGCTGATGCTGGTGAGTGCGTTCGCCGCGCCGGGCGAAGAATTACGCGGACGCGAACTGATTTTACAAACTTATGCCGAGGCGATTCGCGAGCGTTATCGTTTTTTTAGTTACGGCGATACGATGCTAATTTTATGAGCCCAAAGCCCAAAGCCCAAAGTCCAAAGTTGCCGTTTGTGTTTGTCAACATGGCGATGACCGCGGACGGAAAAATCGCGACGGCGAACCGCGCGGTGCATTCATTTGGCAGCGCACAGGATCTGATGCATCTTTACGAATTACGCGCGACAGCGGACGCAGTGATGTGCGGCGCGCGGACGGTGGAGATTTCGCAAAGCATCTTGGGCACGGGTGGCAAAAAATTTCGGCGACAACGCCTCAAAAACGGACTAGCGGAATATAATTTGCGCGTGCTTGTCAGCGGCAGCGGCTCAATCAATCCAACAGCGGAAATTTTTAAGAAGCGATTTTCGCCCATCATCGTGCTGACGACGGAACGCGCTTCCGCAAAAAAATTAAAATTGCTGCGGGAATTGGCGGACGAGGTAAAAGTTTTGGGCGAAACGGAAATTAATTTTCATTCGGCCCTGAGCTGGTTGCGGACGAAATGGAACGTAAAACGGCTTTTGGGCGAAGGCGGCGGGGAATTGAACGACGCACTGTTTCGCGCGGGTTTAGTGGATGAAATCAACCTGACGGTCTGCCCGAAAATTTTTGGCGGGCGCAATGCGCCGACGATTGCGGAAGGGGTTGGTTTTCCAAGTTTGGCGGCGGCAGAAAAATTTGAATTGACTTCAATAAAACGCAAAAAAGCCGAGTTATTCACCGTGCTTTCCCGCTTAAAATAAGGGTTTTCGGCGTTTTTTACCGGCAAAACGCAAAAACGGGCGGGTTTCGTGTGAAACCCGCCCGTGATGTTTGTAATTTTAACTATCCAATCGGCAACTTACGGCTGCCGCAGGATATAGAACAGATTGGCGTTTGTCGCCGGGGTGGTATTGGTGTAGTTGTAGGTTCCCGCCGGACCTTCGACGGCAGTGCCAACCACCGGCCAGGTTGAAACCGGTGCGGTAAGGTTGTTAGTGGCTATGACCGAATAGCTCAAACCAGAGAAGTTGGTGAAACTAAAGGTCAATTTGCCGCCTACAATCTTCACTCCACCCAAGGTGGACTTAAAGGGAGCGGGTATGTTGAACGCGGAACTGGTTACCGACGACAATCCAGCAGAACTGAAGACGATGGTGGCACCGGTCACGGAGTTCGTGCCGAAGGCTGTCAAACCGCTATAGGTTGCCACTCCCGTGCCAGTGGCAGTAGCCACCGTGGTGGTGCCCCCCAGAGTCCAAGTGTTCTGGACTGGAGCAGCAGAGATGTTTGCGATATTGGTAACGACGTTGCCGTAGATATCCTTGACGACCACGATGGGTTGATTGGTCAAAATACCGCCGGCGGCGAGCGGAGCTTTGGGCTGGGTCGTGATGACCAACTGCGTCGCCGCACCGACGTTAAGCGTCTGGCTAACGGAGTTGGTGCTATAGCCCGCCGCGCTGATGACGATGGTCTTAACACCGGGGGTCTGCAACAATGTAGACTTGGACGGATCGAATACCAGTTTGCCCGCTGAATTTGTGGTGTATGCCGTCGTCGACAAGGTTGTTCCGTTGACCGTGATGCCAGTAATCGCTGAGCGCCAACCGGAATCATCTGGAGTATTGGTTACCGTAAATGTGCCACTGACCAAGGCCGAAGCCTGCGACGTTAGGATAGGCGGCGGGATGAGCATGGCCACGCTGGTGTTTTGTCTTGGGGCAAATGCAAGCCCCTTGAGGAAGGCTCCTCCGGTGGCGGTGTAAATCACATTGCTTGAGCCAATACCGATGGGTGCACCCCACCCATTTGTGTCGGAAATCATTACGACACTGTTGTTGATGTTATTAGTGGGGTCCGTCGTGAAGTATATGTAGGCACCACCACTTCCGTTGGTGGCAACAAAAAGGCTGTCGCCGCCAAGGTAGTTGGTAATGGCACCACTAAAACTCCAAGCAATTCCATCACCCGCACCTGGATCAGACGAGGGTGCACTAGAATATTTATAGATGACGCAGACATTGGTGCTGCCGCTAGCGATACTGGTGTTATCCATAAAATACAACACGTCGTAGCTAGAACCGCCATTGGTGGAAATCAGGTAGAAATCTTGGGCATTGGCGTCTTGCGGCAACCCATAGCCGCGCGAATTATCTGGATAGGCAACACCACCCGACCAAGTAAAACCATACATCGTCGGTCCGGAATAGGCTGACGTGCTTTTTTGCGTCAAGATATAACCCTGACCACCAAAGGAGCGAACACCCACGTTGTTATTTTGATTCAAGATGTTTAATGAATTGCCACTGCCATAAAAGAGGCCGCCTTTGTCATTAACAATGAAGTTGACACCGTCTATGGTGCAGGAAGAACGAGCCTGACTACCATTCAGGGAGGTGGACTGATATTGCACCTGCTTGGTGTATTTATTTGTATAATCCAGCGTCCCCACAGCCCGGTTGAGAATAAAAGTTTCATCAAGGGTGGCGGAACTTTGGTCATCAAAGCCAGCAAAACACAAAAGGGTGCTATCGTCGCTCAATGCCATACGACCACACGAGCCGGTATTGGCCAGACGCAGGGCATTTGTTCCCGTGGCGGTAATGGGCGTAATGTTTAACGGTGTAGTCTGGTTGGCAACCGAAGGTTGGATTTCCAGAACGCTGAAAGTGGTATTGTTCGCGTTGGACGGCGAATCAAGTTGCATGACCGCCAGATTGCCCAGTGTGAACGGTTTGGGTGCAGCCCCGATATTAAACACGCGGGTATTCGTGATGACGGCGGCCGATCCCACTCCGTTGTAGTTACTGACAATAATTTGAATGGCCGCATTGGCAACCGGAGCCCGCGGATTAACCAAGGTGGCGGATAGATTAGAGAAAACCATGTAGCCGCCCACACACGCCTGATTGGTATCACCACCCAAAATCCACGTCCCGGCCACGGAATTACTAATGGAGGCATAAGCTACAACATTGGTGTTGGGCGCGGTCGCCGTGCCGTTGCCATATTTGTCAGTGATAGAAATGGTAGGCTGGTAGATTAACGTGCCGCCGCTGGCTGAAGGTCCCTGCGGTTGAGAAGTCAAAGATAGTTTCGTCGCCACGCCGGCAGCAATCGGCACTACTAGTTTCACGTTACTGAAACCGGCCGAGTAAATGAGAATGTTCAAGACGCCAGCAGACTGGAGCACCGTGGCTTTAGATGGGTCAATAGCAAGCAAGCTGGCGGTGTTCGTGATGATGGCGTTTCTTGGCAACTGTGTGCCGTTGACAAACACACCGGTGATATTGCTACGCCAAAGACCGCCAATCGAAGCGACTTCAGCCGAGGCGAAATAATTGGTGAAAATCCCATCCACCGTGGCATTGGTAGCCGCGTTGACTTGCGGCGCAGTGGTGCCAGTAAACTGACCACTGATAGCCACGTTATCTAGGCGGCAATTGCCGGAAGTATTATTGTAAGGACCACCGGTATAATTCACGCAGTCACCGTTCTGGGCCGCATTCACATACCTGATTTTAAAGTTGGGATTGTTGTTGGCGGGGGCAATCCCAGTCAGATCCACAATGACGTTGTTGAACCAACCTTGACCCAAGGTCTGAAAGAAATATGGCCCCACCACGGTATCAGGGCTGCCACCGACCGCTGGATTATTAGTAACGAATTGGGCAAAACTCGTGCAGGCCATGTTCGGCGCATTCGTCCAGTTGATACCGTCGCAGCTGTATTGCAAACACATTTTGGCTTCACCTTGAGTTGTCAAATACATATCCAAGGTGATGATGATGTTAGTATAACCGGTAGTGTCCACATTGAATTGGGCACCTTGGGTGCCAATGGCCGCCGCTGAGCTCCAACCGTTCGCATTTGCATTTGCACCACCCCCACGAAGACGCCACATGTTGGTTCCCACCGTTAAGCCGGATGAACTACCAGGATTGCCTAAACCACCAATGTCAGAATTGTTCGTAGTAGCGAAACCGTTCAACGTGCCGTCGAAACCGATTGATTGAGCCGTGCCACTACCAAATTGGGGACCGGGATTGGTGCTCCAGATGCCATTTTTACTTGAAGCAAGCCACTTGGTATAATCGTCAAAAGTCCAGAGCGAGACCACGTCATACGAAACACCTTTGATAATTACATTGTCAAACGCCCAGTAAGCCGTGGTGGAACTGTTATTGTAATTCGCCCCAGTCGTGTTCAAGCAGTTCGTGCCCGTGGCCGCGTTTACAAAGCGAAAAGCGAGACTCTTGTTGTTTGCCACTCCAGGAATGCCCGACAAATCCACCGTGATGCTGTTATTCCAGCCTGATGCCAAATTGATATAAGAACCAACCACCAAATTGTTGTTTGGATCGGAATTGTTTTGAACCGTAATGCCCGTGATGTTTGTGGCATTGATCCAGTTAGTGCTGCCGTCAATGTTGTATTGAACCTGCAGTGCCTTTTCTGAATCAGCGGTCGCATAAACATCGAAGGTAAACTTAATCTGGTAATAGCCAACCGTGCTACCACCGAATTGAGCACCTTGCGAGCCGATGGGCGCGTTTGTGTTCCAGCCTGAACCTGGCGTTCCCTGAATGCGCCAAGCCTTTGAGCTGCTGCCGCTGCTGGAAGTCCCAGATTGGACATAGACACCCGCGTTCGCGGTGCCATAGTTGAATCCATTGAAGTTATAATTAATTAAAGCCGAAGCCGAGCCCAGCCCCGTGGAAGGCGTCGCCGTGTTGTAGGGTGGCGCAATGGTGGATCCACCGTCAAACACCCAACTATTAAGGGTATAAGTTCCGTTGGCTTTGGCAGCGGAGAGCGAGGCTAGCAGCATCGCTCCGACGCAGGCGATTTTATTAATTAATTTCATTTTACAAGGGTTTTACAGCGGTTTCTTAACTTTTTATGACAATGGTTAATCCACCCCTACGAGTGGTTGAGTGATTATCCAATTTTGTGTGACAACCAAAGGTCTAACACGTGACAAATAGGTGACATATCCGAATCCGTCTTTTCCATCTGCCGACGTCACCACATATTGGTCAGTTTTCTACGAAACCTTGCTGCTGATTCCTCACTCCCGAGAAGTTAAATTCACGTTTGGCAAAGGGCATCGTTCATAACGGCCATGCAGGCAAGTCAACCAGCCGCAACCGCCAGATTTTAACGAATACCAACCATCATCAGAAAATATGCATGCATGTTACACAATCGTAACCTTTCCGCCATTCACCCGTAACGCGAATGACGCATTCTGCCTGCCGGGAAGCAATTCGTTTTCCCAATTTTTAAAATAAATTTACCAGAACTATGAACTCGAAAAAAATAGTAACGTCGGCTTTACATTAATTGAATTACTGGTGGTCATTGCCATCATTGGGATTCTAGCGGCCATGCTTCTACCGGCACTGGCTAAAGCGAAGGCCAAGGGACAACAGGCAGCCTGCTTGAGCAACACGAAACAATGGGGATTGGCGCAAACCATGTATGTAGATGATAGCAGTGGCACTTTCCCCTGGCCAAAATATCAAAAAACCTATGCCTCAAGCCAGCAGCAGGATCAACCAGGCTGGTCAGACATATATAATTTCCATTTTAACGCCAACCCCGTGGGTGACGATGTCTGGTTCAATGTCTTGCCCAACTACATCGGCACCAAACCCATGTATAATTTTTCGGTCAACGCGGCTCAAGAGCAACTGTATGGCAATACCCGGAACATTTACCATTGCCCCACCGCCGATGGCCAAGGCATTGACGCGCAAGACGTGACTCAGACTCACGGATATATGAACGTTGGTTTCCGCCCGCTATTCGGCTATGGGATGAATTCAAAATCTACCTACAATGAGTTCACTTACCAAGGCTGGAGCCAAAATGACCATCTCAAGTTCAATCAGTTGGCGAATCCATCAGCCTTTGTCATGTTTTCCGATGTCCGGAACCGTTCTACTGAAGCTCCATATTATGCCGACGCGGCAAACCAGTATCCACAAGGCAACTCAGTCAATCTGGCCACACCACAAAGTTATACCAGCCGTTTTTCCTCCCGCCATAGCAACGGAGGAAATATCACCTTCGGTGATGGTCACGCCGCTTTCTTCAAATACAACTATGTCGTGTCCGATGGAACTGTTATCCTCAACTCTGGCCCAAACAGTGGTAAAGCGGCGCTCGCCGGCGGAGATCCGGGACGTAGTGATGTCAATTGGGATTGCCAAGGATTCCCCGTGCTTCCCTAAAGTTGTGCGCCGATTCCTGTCATATACGTTTCAAATAACTCCTTGTGAACTTCAATCACAAAACTTTTAAAATTCTTCACCAATGAAATACATCACCAAGTCCGCTTTTTTCGCGCGCGCAATAGTTTTAGCGGCCATTTTTGCCAGCGCCACCGTTGTCTCCTTTGCCAAGGAATCCACGCTTAACTTCCTCAAGGAAGGCAAACCCGACGCCACCACGTTGCTTGCGCCGCCGCCGCTCATTGATTCGCCCGAACAAGCCGCTGACATGGATGAAGTCAAAACCGTTTACCACGCCGCCAGCGCAGCGGATAAACAAGCTGCCTACGACGAAAAGAAATTCTCCGTCTTCAATTTCACCGGTGCCGTCGGTGCGTATTTTGTGGAAACCAATCTCCCCAAAACCGCCGCGTTTTTCCAAAAAGTCCAGCTCGACGCCGAAACTGTGACTGACGCCGGCAAAGATTATTTCCATCGCCCGCGGCCGTTTACCACTGACACCAATCTCGCCAATGGAAAACTCGAAAAAAGTTTTAGCTATCCCAGCGGCCATTCAACAGAAAGCATGGTGCTCGCGCTCGTCCTTGCCGATTTACTGCCCGCGCAACACGACGCCATCATCGCGCACGCGCGACTGATGGGCTGGCATCGCATCGAAATCGCCCGCCATTATCCTACCGACATATACGCCGGACGCGTCCTCGCCCAAGCCATCGTGAAACAACTCAAGAAGAGCGACGAATTTGAAAAGGCCGCCGCCGAAGCCAAAGCCGAAATCGAAGCCGTCCGCAAAGCCGCACTGAACTAATCGCGATAAATTTCCGCCGTTAAAAACACCAAGGCGCAAAATGACTAATCATTTTGCGCCTTTTGTGCGTTTTTGCGGCCGCAATTAAAAAAATTTACTGCTAAATTTTAACACCCTCGCGCGCGAGCAAAGTGCGCTTCCACTCCAGTCCGCCAGAAAAACCACCAAGTTTTTGGTTTGCCGCCAGCACGCGGTGACACGGGATTAAAACCGGAATCGGATTCGCTCCGCACGCGCCGCCCACCGCGCGCACCGCTTTCGGTTTGCTAATTGCGATCGCAATTTCGCCGTAGCTCTTCGTTTTGCCGAACGAAATTTTCCGCAGAGCGTTCCAAACACTTTTTTGAAAATCTGTCCCAGCCAAATCCAGTGGCGGAAATTTTTTAGGAGCGCGGCCAGCCAGAATATTTTTCAAAGCTGCCTCAGTGACGTGATGCCAGCCGCGAATTTTTGCGGGAACAACTTCTTTTTTTGCGCCACGCGCCGATGTGCGCAAGTTTGGAAAATTTAATTCCGCCAGACCTTTTTCTGAGTAGCGAGCGATAAAAATTCCATCGCGCGTAGCCACTGGAATTTCGAAAAAAGAACGTTTCATTTCAATGTTTCAACATCAGAAGTAACCCAATCAGCACGAGTGCTACGACCGTGATCAAAACAAAAAAACGGTTACGCGCCACGCGCTTTTCGTAGCGCAGCGGACGCAATCCTTGAACGCCGCCAGCGGCAAGATAACTGACGAGACGCGGATTACTGGTCGTCGGCCCGCGAAAATGATTGCGCAGACGATTCCACAATGCCGGCAAATCATATCTGCGCACGCCGAGTTCGTTGTAAATTTCCGGCGCTTCGCCCTCGTCACGCGTCGCGAGCTTAGTGCGATTCACGTCTTCAAAAACCGGTTCGCTAGCCTTTGGTTTTGGCGCGGGCGCAGTTTTTTCGGCAGCGCGAGCAACCGTTTCGCCCAATGGCAACGCCGTAGAACGGAATTTCGGCTCGGACTTGGGCGCCACCTGCGGGGTGAGTTTTTTAATCTCCGCTTCCAATGCAGCGATCTCGCTGTTGAGATCGCGCGCTTTATCGGAAAGCGGGTCAGAGTTTTTCTTGGAGAACGCCATGTCTTACTTTCGCGCGAGAATCGCGATGAAAATTCCCAACGCGCCGAGCGCCACGAGCAACAGCGGCCACGTCATCGCCAAACCGATTTTGCAAAGTTGACCGAAACTTAAATCCGCCAACGACGGCGCGGTGGAAACGGACGCAGCATTTTGGCTGACCGCTGCCGCCGGTTTGTTTTCACCCGCGAGCACCGGCAATTTGAGCCGCGCCGAATTCCATTCCATCCGCGCGTTTTCAATCGTCGTCAATGCGCGCGTCAGTTCCACCTGAAAATTTTCTTTCGTCCACGCCTCATCATGGATGACCTGCACTTTGGTTAATGCTGCGCGAAAATCGGAGACCGTCTTGACCATCTGCTCGGCATCGCGACGTGCCACAAATTCAGCTTCTTCGAGCAAGCCAAGTCCGCGCGTGAGTTGCTGGACAATTTCCTGACGACCGGTTTGAAATTCATTTTGGCGGCGGCGCAGTTCCTCAAGGCCGGCGCGTTCGCGTTCGAGTTCTTCCTGCGCACGTTTGAGCGCGACGAGTTTTTGCTGCGCGTCCACGACCCGACGATCCACATCCTCGCGCGTAGGCGCAGCGAACGGCGACTTTTGGGTCGTAAAATCGGTATCAATAAATTCAGTGGAATCGTATTCGCCAGCCATGACGCGATTCTAGCCGCGCCGCGAAAAGTGTAAAGCGGCTTTGTGCTTGCCGCCGCGTGAAACGATACCTAACTTCCGCGCATGAAATTTCGTAATGGGAGCTGGGTGATTCTGGGATTATTCTTCTGTTCCGGAGCGACCGCCTTGGTTTACGAAGTTGTGTGGTCAAAGCTGCTTTCGCAGATGTTCGGCAGCACGATTTACGCGCAAACCGTCGTGCTAGCGGCGTTCATGGGCGGCCTCGCGTTGGGTAATAAAATTCTTGGACGTTGGGCTGACCGACTGAAACATCCGCTGCTCATTTACGGCTACCTTGAAATTGCTATCGGCCTCTACGCATTTTTATTTCTCCCGCTCGACCAATTGGCTGATAAAATTTTTATTGCTGGCGGTTCTCTCATCATGGCGCACACGCTCTGGCTGCTTGCGTGGAAAGCATTTTTGAGCGTGCTGCTGCTGCTCGGCCCGACGATGTTGATGGGCGGCACACTGCCCCTGCTCGCCGCGTGGCTGCAAAGAAATTCCGATGATGCCGGACGACGCGCCGCGCGATTCTATTCCGTCAACAGCCTCGGCGCTGTCGCCGGAGCGGGACTGGCCGGCTTCTGGTTGGTGCAACATCTCGGCCTGCTCGCCACGCTGCAATTGACCGGTCTCGCCAACGTCCTCATCGGTGCGACTGCTGGTTGGTTGAGCCGGAAACAAATATTTCAAGCGGTCAATCCGCCAGCCGCATTCCCGGAAAATTTCACAACAACCACTTCATCTTTAAGTTGGCGCTTGTCGTGCGCGGTAGTGGCGTTGACCGGCGCAATTGCGATGGCGATGGAAGTTCTCGCGTCCCGTTCGCTCGCAATGATTTTTGGTTCATCGCTGCAATCGTTCGCCGTCGTGCTGATGGCATTCATTCTGGGAATCGGCTTGGGTAGCGCTTGGGTTGCGTCCTCTCGCCGAAAACTTACCGACCAAAAACTAATCGTGCTGCTGCTGTGCTTCGCAGCGGCGTGGGTCACACTTTTGGTTTTTAATTTGGAAAAATTGGTGGATTTTTACCGCATTGCGCGCACCGGCATTGCGGCTTCCAGCGTCGGCTATGTGTATTACCAATTGTTCACCACCATCACCGCGCTCATCGTTTTGGGTTTGCCGGCGGCCTGCACCGGAGCGGTGCTGCCATTGACGATTCGCGCGGCGGCGGGAAATGATTTTCACCTCGGCACACGCGTCGGTGCACTGCTGACTGCAAACACTCTCGGCTCCGTGGCAGGAACTTTAATCGCCGGTTTCGTGCTGATGCCGTTCGTCGGTTTGCGTAATGCCTTTGTCGTGCTCGCGCTGGTGTTGGCAGTGGCGGCGCTGTTGATGGCCTGGCGTTCCGGCTGGCGAATCGGCAATGGATTGTCGGCGACCGTTGTAATATTTGCCATCTGCGTTTTAGCTTTCGGCGGTGAGAGTTGGCGCTGGGTGATGAGTGCCGGTATTTATCGCAGCCGCGAAAAAGAATTTTCTCCCACCGCCATGCCGTTGCGAAAACAACACATAAAAATTCTTTTTTATGAAGATGCGCCAGATGCAACCGTGTCGGTGGAAGAAGGCGATGGAACCGTCGGCGCGGGAAACCGCTGCCTGCGCACCAATGGCAAACCCGACGCGACCGCCCATGCCGATTTGAATACCCAGATGCTCCTCGCGCATCTGCCCATGCTCGCGCACCCGGAAGCCAAGGACGTTTTTGTCTTCGGTCTCGGCTCGGGAATTTCCGCTGGAGCGATGCAGGCATATCCGAGCGTTGAAAAAATTGTCATCGCAGAAAATTGCGAACCAGTGATTCGCGCCGCAAAACTATTTAACGAATGGAACCGCAACGTGCTTGATGATCCGCGCACAAAACTCTGGCACGAGGATGCGCGCACCGTCCTCAAATTGAGCGCACAAAATTACGACGTCATCGTCGCGGAGCCATCCAACCCATGGACCGCAGGCATCGGCAGCGTTTTCAGCCGAGAATTTTATCAACTCGCCGCCAGCCGCCTCAAACCCGTCGGCCTCATGGTGCAATGGTTTCACCTTTACGAGATGCACGACGGCATCGTTGAACTGGTGCTGCGGACGTTCACTTCCGTTTTTCCAAACGTTGAAATCTGGGATTCGTGCGATGGCGACATCATTTTGATTGGTTCATCAGAGCCGTGGCCAAGCAGCCCAGAAATTTTTGCAAAAAACTTTTCGCTGCCCGGCGTGCGCGCCGACTTTGCCCAACTCGGCATAAATTCGCCCGCAGCACTTTTCGCTCGTCAGCTCGCCTCGCAACGCACTGCTTTCGCCATCACCGGCCCCGGCCCGGTTCAAAGCGATCTGTTTCCCGTCCTGGAATACGCCGCGCCCTACGCATTTTATCTTGGCGAAAATTCGCACATGATCGAAAAATTTGATGAGCGCACGCGGCAACAACTCCTTGCACCGGCGCAAATAAATTCTCTGCAGCGCGCCCTAACACCGGCAGAAATTCAATCTGTCTTTTCCAAATACTCTTCGGTCAACACGGAATTGCTCAACTCTATTCGACGACTTCCCGCTGGAGCGGATGTCCCCTGCGTCTTGACCACCAACGCACCGCGCATTCCCCTGCTGCGCGTGCTCGGAACCAACAGCGACGCTTTAAGTCTGGCCGCCTCCGCGCTCGGCAACACGCCTGAACAAACCCGAAGGGGAATCGCGATGATCGAATCCGTGCTCGCCGCGCAACCGCCCGGAACCAACGCCATTGCCGCCGAATGGTCGTCGCTCGGAGCCACTGCCGCGCTCAGTCTCGCAGACCACAATACCGCCGCCCAACTCACCGCGCTCGCGCTCAAATTTAATCCTGACGACGCGCAGGCCAATTTTCTCATCCGCATTCTCGCGCGCGAAGCGCCTGCACTCTTCCAAAAGTAAATCGACGAACGCGGCGCGCGCTGGCAGGATGTTGATGCGAAGAAATGTCATTGCCAGCCACAACCGAATTACGCGTCAGCGGGATGACCTGCAACAACTGCGCGCGCCACGTCACCGAAGCCATTCAAGGCGTCACCGGTGTGCAAAGCGCATCGGTCAGTTTGCAAAATTCCCGTGCCGCCGTGCGTTGGAACTCCGGCGACGACCAAAATGTTCCCGCTATTCTTGCCGCGATTTCACAGGCTGGTTTTGAGGCGAAGGAAATTTCCAACGAGGCTGCCCATGAACCCGATCATAATCGCTGGCAATGGAATTTGATTCTCGGGCTCAGCGTCACCGCCGCGCTGATGATGGGCGAATGGATTTTTCATTTGATGATGGCAGATTGGTTCCGCTGGTTGTCGTTCGCGCTCGCCGCCGTCGTGCAGGTTTTCTGCGGCGCACAATTTTATCGCGGCGCATGGCGGCAACTCAAAATCGGCTGTTCCAACATGGACACGCTGGTCGCGCTCGGCTCCACGACCGCATTTGGTTTTAGCTGTTGGGTTTTGTTTCGCGGCACAGGCGAACATATCTATTTCATGGAAGCCGCCGCCATCATTTCGCTCATCAGCGTAGGCCATTGGGTCGAAGCGCACGTGAGCGACAAGGCCGGCGGCGCATTGAAATCATTGCTGAATCTCGCACCACAAACCGCTCGGCGAATTCAAACAGTCGCACCGAACCCGACAAAAAGTTTCGACCTGCGGAGTTTCAAACCCGTCGCCGCCAGCCAAACAACGGAAGTTGAAGTTGCCGTTGCTGAATTAAAAATCGGTGACCGCATCGCGCTGCGTCCAGGCGACCGTGTGCCGGTGGATGGCGTCGTGCTCGAAGGCGAATCTGCTGTGGACGAAGCCATGCTCACCGGCGAATCCGTTCCCGCCGACAAAAAATCCGGCAGCCATCTTTTTGCCGGAACCGAAAACCTAAACGGCCGTCTCGTCATGCGCGTGACTGCCACCGGCGAAGCGACCGCGCTCGCCCACATTATCGCCGCCGTGCAGCGAGCGCAGACCAGCCGCGCCGACATCCAGCGCCTCGGCGACCGCATCAGTAATGTTTTTGTGCCGATAATCATTGGCATCGCGCTTGCCGCCGGGATTTTTTGGGCGATTCATTCCGGCGCGGAAAAAGCCTTTGTCATCGCGGCGGGGGTTTTGATTGTCGCCTGCCCGTGCGCGATGGGTTTAGCCACACCTGCTGCCATCATGGCCGCCGCCAACGCCGCCGCGCGCCGCGGAATTTTAATCCGCGACGGTGTGGCGTTGGAAAAAGCCGGCAAGATTACCGCCGTAATTTTTGACAAGACTGGAACGCTCACAATTGGAAAACCTACCGTGGCCGCGGAAATTAAATTCCCGATTTCCAACAGCGATTTTTCCATCTTGGCCGCCGCTTTGGCGCGCAACTCCACGCATCCGATCAGTCAGGCAATTGCTAAAATTTCGGCGGAGAAAACCGAGCTGACGGATTGGAAAGAAATTCGCGGCTGCGGCGTTGAGGCACGCTGGCAGATGGCGGATGGCAAATGTCAGATCGGAAAACTTGGCTCGCTGAATTGGCTCAAGAAGTCTGGCGTAAATTTGGTGGTGGGCGAAAAATTCATTGCCGAATGGTCACAGCAAGGCGCAACGCTGGTTGGGCTCGCGTCAGAAAAAAATTTGCTCGGCCTGTTCGCTGTGCGCGATGCCTTGAAAACAAAAGCGAAAATCGTGGTCGAACAACTCCAATCACAAAGCTTCAAAATTTATTTGCTCACCGGCGACAATTCGTTGACCGCTGCGAGCATCGCGCGTCAAGTCGGCATCACGTCAGAAAATGTTTTTGCCGAAGTAAAACCGGAGCAAAAGGCGGAGTTCGTGAAGAAACTTCAAGCGCGCGGCGAGCGCGTGGCGTTTGTCGGCGACGGCATCAATGACGCGCCCGCGCTCACGCAGGCCGATCTCGGCATCGCCGTGAGTCGTGCCAGCGATGTGGCGCGCGAAGCGGCCGACATCATCCTGCTCAAATCGGAAATCGAAGCCGTGCCAGAAGCGCTCGGCCTTGCGCGCGCGACGCTACGCACCATCAAACAGAATTTATTCTGGGCCTTCTTCTACAACTCACTCAGTGTGCCGTTGGCGGCGTGCGGCGTCATCAGTCCGATTTTCTGCGCGGCGGCGATGGGCTTTTCTGATTTGATTGTCATCGGCAACGCGCTCCGGCTGCTGCGCTGGCGGCAAAAGTGAAAATTCATTTTCTCCGTGCAAACTTTCGCTAAACTGCGCGCATGAGTTTATTGCCGTTTGGAAAATTGGCCGCGCACCGGCCGCGCACTTTTGTTCCCGAAAAACTTGATCTTGGTGACTGGCCGCAGATTGCGCCGCTGTTCGACCAGCTCGAAACGCGTGCGGCACAGGCCAAATCCAGCGCCGAACTGGAACGCTGGCTGATTGATTGGAGCGAGCTTTGCGCCGCGCTCGACGAAGAAGCCTCGCGCCGCTACATCGCCATGACGTGTCACACCGACAACGCCGATGCGGAAAAATCCTATCTGCACTTCGTCGAAAACGTCGAGCCGCAACTCAAGCCGCGCCAGTTCGCGTTGGAAAAAATTTACGTCGCGCATCCGCAGTTCAATCACTTGCCCAAAGCGCGATACGAAGTTTTCAATCGTGACGTAAAAAATCACGTTGAACTATTTCGCCCGGAAAACGTGGCGCTGGAAACCGAGGAAGCGAAGCTCGCACAACAGTATCAGAAACTCATCGGCGCGCAGACGGTCACTTTTCGCGGCGAAGAAAAAACGCTTGTGCAGATGGGCCGTTATCTCGAAGAGCCGGACCGCGCGCTACGTCAGGAAGCGTGGGAACTCGTCGCCAAACGCCGGCTCGTGGACGTGGACAAGTGCGAGGAAATTTTTGACGAGCTGATTAAATTACGCACACAAATTGCGAAGAACGCGGGCTTTGAAAATTATCGCGATTATATCCACCGCCAGAAATGCCGCTTTGATTACACGCCGGAAAATTGTTTTCAGTTCCACGACGCGGTGGAAAAAGAAATCATGCCCGCTGTCCGCGAAATCCAGAACGACCGGAAGCGCCAGTTGAAACTGGAGAAATTGCGTCCGTGGGATCTGGCGGTGGACCCGCAAAATCGCCCGCCGTTAAAGCCTTTTGCGCAAGTCAGCGAAATGGTTGCGCGCACGCAGAAGATTTTTAATCACCTCGATACAGAACTCGCGGCGGGGTTTCAGCAGATGCAGGATTTGAAATTGCTCGATCTCGACAATCGAAAAGGCAAAGCGCCCGGCGGTTATCAATCCACTTTATCCGAAGCGCGCGTGCCGTTTATTTTCATGAACGCCATTGGGCTCCAGCGCGACGTGGAAACGGTTTTGCACGAAGCCGGCCACGCGTTTCACGCGCAGGCGACGCGCGATGAGGATTTGTATGCGTATCGTGGCGCGCCGATTGAGTTCTGCGAAGTCGCTTCGATGGCGATGGAACTTTTGGGCAATGAATTCCTCGAAGAATTTTACCCAACGGCGGAGGCAAACCGCGCCCGGAAGACGCATCTCGAAGGTATAATCGGATTTTTTCCGTGGATGGCGACGGTGGATGCGTTTCAGCACTGGATTTACACGCACGCCGGCCACACGCGCGCCGAGCGTAAAGCGGCTTATTTGAAATTGATGGATCGGTTCGGCGGCGACGTGGATTTTTCCGGCTTCGAGGAAGTGCGCGCGCATTCGTGGCATCGGCAGCTCCACATTTTCATCCATCCGTTTTACTACGTGGAATACGGCATCGCGCAGCTGGGCGCATTGCAGGTGTGGGCGAATTCAAAGGCGAACAAAGCGAAAGCGCTGAGCGATTACAAAAAATCTTTGGCACTGGGCGGTTCGCGGCCACTGCCGGAATTGTTTGTGGCGGCGGGCTGCAAATTTCAATTCGATGCCGAGACCATCAAACCGCTGATTCAACTGGCGGGCGCAGAGTTGAAGAAACTTTGAATTACCTTTTACTGTCTTGCTTTAATACCGTTGGTCAATACTTCTGCTGTCCAATTCAAAACTTCCGATTTTTGATTTCTTAAAATCTGACAGCGATCTTTCATGTCGCAATATGCCCTATCTTGATTAGCTTTCTTCTCGAGTGCTACAAGGAGTGATTTGACAGTAGGCGACATACAGCCAAGTCCTTCATCATAGAGAACAAGTCTAACTTCCCCGCCGGACACTTCCCGTAACTTTGAAATTTGGCTGGCAGATAATGAATATTGAACCGATTCATGATCTTTCCGTTTTACAACAATGTTGGTCAGAATTGGGAACGGACTCCAAGCACTGGCAGCTTGAAAGCCAAAAAAACTTTCTGACCGCTGCGAATATGAACCGTTCTTGAAGCTAATCTCATCGGACGGAGAAACGAATTTCGGCGTCACAGTCCATTTATTCGTTGTGACATTGTCCAGCGAATCACGGGATCCAAACGATTCACCAAAAAGAAAGATACAACTTGTGCAGGTAAAAACTATTCCAGCTAAGGCAAGAATGCTAAAAACGATTCGTTTCAATCGCTCAAGTTTCAATCCCATACGCCTTAATCTTGTTGTAAAGCGTCTGGCGGCCGATGCCGAGTTTCTTGGCGGTCTCGAGTTTATTGCCATTGGTCTCGCGTAGCATCTGGATGATGGCATTGCGTTCAACGCCTTCGAGCAGCGTGAAGCTGGTGTCGTGGCCTTCGGACGGAACCATCAAAATTTCGCTGACGGACAAATCGCTGGCGTCCACGTCCGGTCCTTCGCAGAGCAACACGGCGCGCTGAATTTCATTCTGCAACTGGCGAATGTTGCCGGGCCAATCAAAACTGGTCAGGCGGTCGGCCGCCGCGAGCGTGAAACTGCGGAGCGTGCGGTTCGCTTGCGCGGCAAAGCGTTTCAAAAACGCATTGGCGAGTGGCATGATATCGTCGCGGCGTTCGCGCAAAGGCGGCAGGTAAACGGAAATCGCGCTGATGCGGTAAAATAAATCTTCGCGCAGCTTGCCATCCTTGATGGCTTCCTCAGGCTTGCGATTGGTCGCGGCGATGATGCGGCAGTTGGTCTGGTAATCGGTTTTGCCGCCGACGGGCCGGACTTTTTGGTCCTGCAACACGCGCAGCAATTTGCTCTGCGTATCAATCGGCATTTCGGAAATTTCGTCGAGGAACAGCGTGCCGCCCTCGGCTTGCCTGAACAAGCCATCGCGGTCGGCATGCGCGCCGGTGAACGCGCCTTTGACGGAGCCGAACAGTTCGCTCTCGATGAGTTCGCGCGGGAGTGCGGCGCAATTGACCTTGATGATTTTATTTTTGCTGCGTGGGCTTAAGCTATGGATTAAATCGGCAATAACTTCCTTGCCCGTGCCGCTTTCGCCGGTAATCAAAATGGTGACGTCGCTGGGCGCGATGCGTTCGAGCGTGCGCACGACATTCTGCATCTGCGGACTTTGAAACACAGGCGCGGAACTGCCGCTCATGGCGGACAACGCGCGGCGGAGGGAATTGTTCTCTTCCTTCTGCTGCTGATTTTCAATGGCGCGCTCAATCGTGACGAGCAGCGCCGAGGTGTCGAAGGGCTTGTTGATGAAATGATACGCGCCACGTTTGGTCGCTTCGACGGCGGCTTCGACAGTCGCTGCGCCGGTGAGCACCACAACTTCGGCGTCAGGCCAAGATTTTTTAAGTTGCGGCAACAGATCGAGGCCGTTCGCGTCAGGCAAATTCAAATCCAGCAGAACGATATAGCAGTTTTTTTAACGCGGCACCGTTTTCAGCTTCGGTGACAGTGTATTCGCTTTCCAAAATGGACTTGAGCAACAAGCGTAAATCCGCTTCGTCGTCCACAATTAGAATTTTGCCTTTCATGATTATTTTAAATTTTTCCGGACACAAGCTGCGACGAACGCATCAAAAATTCTGCGATGGGCCACATAACGCGGCGTCAACCGTTCCGGGTGGAACTGCACGCTCAATAGGAACGGCATTTTCCGCGCGGCTTCCGGTTTTAACTCCATCGCCTCGACAATTCCATCCGCGCTGACAGCCGTCGCCGCGAATGGTTCCGCCGTTTTCCGCACCGCCTGATGATGCGAACTGTTCACGCCCAAAACCCGCTTGCCCGCAATCTTGGCGAGCAAAGAGCCGGGTGTCAACGCCGCTTCATGCACCAATTCGAACGCCCGATTGAGTTGTTGATGATTTAACGCGCCCGGCACTTGCTGGCGAATGTCCGCTACGAGCTGACCGCCAAACGCGATGTTAAGGAGTTGATGTCCGCGGCAAATCGCGAGTAGCGGCTTGCGCTGGCGAAAGGCTTCTTCAATCAAAATCAGTTCGCGCAAATCGCGCGCGCCGCCATCGTGCGTTTGCTCGACGGTTTTTTTAATTTTCTGCGGCAGCTTCGCGTCGTAGAGATCGGAATTGATGTCGTCGCCGCCCGTGAGCAGCACGCCTTCCACGCGGCGAACGCATTCAGAGAGCACCGCGCGATCGGTGGTCGTGGGCACGGTGACGGGAATGCCGCCGGAGTGCAGCACGGCGAAATCATATTTGACCGAAAGGCTGGCGGACAAATCATGGAACTCCACGCCGCGCTTTTCGATGCTGGGGGAAACTAAAATCAACGGCCTGCTTGCCATACGCCGAAGATAAACAATTCGTGCGAATTGTCAGGGGAAAATCGCGTTGCGTTCACCAATCCGACCAGCGGATGGCTCCGGGCGATTTGCCCGCCGGTTTGCCGGGCATAGATTTGATGCGGCACTTTTTCTCGAGCAGCTTCAGGATTTTTTCTACCGCCTGCATGACGGTAAGTTGGTCGGTTGGCAGTTCAATTTCCGGTTTCAGCGGCGGTTCGTATGGCGAAGAGATGCCGGTGAAATTTTTTATCTTTTGTTTACGCGCCTTCGCGTAAAGCCCTTTTGGATCGCGCTGCTCGCACACGGCCAGCGGCGCGTTGACGAACACTTCGATGAATGTGCCGGGCGGCATAAGGTTACGCACAAGGTCGCGGTCGGCGCGATGCGGCGAAATAAAAGCCGAGATACAAATGAAACCCGCATCGGAAAATAACCGCGCAACTTCACCAACGCGGCGAATGTTTTCGTGCCGGTCGCGCTCGGAAAAATCCAAGTCGCTGCACAAGCCCTGTCGCACCGAATCGCCGTCGAGAATGAACGGCTGGCAGCCGCGCCGGAACAATTCTCGTTCCAATTCCGTGGCGATGGTGGATTTACCAGAAGCCGAAAGTCCCGTTAGCCAAACGACACAGCCGCGATGACCGTGACGCTGCTCACGTTCGCTCAAGGGAATTTTTCCCGTGTGCGGATGCAGATTGCTGGCGGTGGGTTTGGCCTTCATGCGTTCCAAATTTTTTCGCGAATCGCTCTGGCTGGCAATAAAATTAAATGTCCGCCTCGGGAAATTTTTCGATGATTTGCGCGCGTAAACGTTTTTCATCGTCCGGCATGTAGCGGCGACGGTTGACGAGGCGCTGCACGGCGTCGAGCAATTCCAGCCAGTCTTCCAGCGGCGGTTCCTTGACGCGCTCCCAGACATCGAACCGCTTGGCGCGATGGAAAAAATGATATTCATGCCCGACGTGCTGGGCATAGACCTGCAGTTTCTCACCGTCCTCGGTGACGCGTTTCCAGGCAATTTCAGCTTTAGGCATGGGAAATTATTCGGGCAAATCCACACTGGCCACCGCCATCGCGGCAATGCCTTCTTGACGACCGATGAAACCCATCAGTTCATTCGTCGTCGCCTTCACGCCGACGTGCTGCATGTTGATGTTCAAGGCTTCGGCGATGCAAAATTTCATCGCCTTGATGTGCGGATAAATCTTCGGCTCCTGCGCGATGACCGTGGCATCCACGTTCACAATTTTTCCATTGCGCAACGCAACGATGCGCGAGGCTTCTTCGAGAAAAATTTTGCTTGGAACATTTTTCCAGCGCGGGTCGGTGTTTGGAAAAAAGTGGCCGATGTCCTCTTCACCAATCGCGCCGAGCACCGCGTCGCAGATGGCGTGCATCAGCGCGTCGGCGTCGGAATGGCCGTCGAGACCTTTCGTGTGCGGAATCTCCACGCCGCCGAGAACGAGCTTGCGGCCGGCGACTAATTGATGAACGTCATATCCAATGCCCACATGAACCATGCGCCCACTGTAAAATTTTTTTGCACGACTAAAAAGAAATTTCCTGAAGTTTCAGCCGAAAATAAAACTGCGGATTGGCAGCGGGTTTCTCCGCCAACAATCCGCAGTTGAATGAGGCCGAAATTATTTCGCCGCTTTTTCCTTGATGCCGGCAATCATCAAGTCTTGCACCATGGTGAGATATTTCACACAAGCGGCTTGATACAGCGCGGGATTAGCGGCGGCTTCGTAATAAGTATTGCTGTAAGTATCGCCCGTGCCACCAAGGACGCCAAGGACGTTCACCGCCACATCGCCCGCTTTCTGGCCGGTGGTCGTCACGTCCGTAAATTCGGAAACGTAATCGTCCGCGCCAAAAGCGTTGTTCTTCATCTTCACAAATTCGCGACCGCCGTTATACATCGAGTCATCAAAAAAGAACGAGCAACGGCTGACTTTGGAAATGCTGATTTGCGGTTTGGTCGTGACCTTGGCGGAAAAACTAAACGTGCCGCCGTTCGCCTCCATCTGACAAAAATCTACGACCAGATAAACGTGCACCGCCGCCACGCCGGTCGCTTTCGCGATGACCGCTTCCTTCGTGAACGGCGCGCTCATGCCGATGTAGGCGGTCATGGAATTTCCACTGCCCACCGCCAATTCATCGCCAAACAGCACCACTGGCATGCCAGTCGGCGCGAAGAGTTCGGACGGTTGCCCCGAAAACATGCCACCGGAAATTTCCATCGGCGATGTTTTAAAATGCGATTTCATGTCCGCATATTCTGGCAGCGCGGCGTATTCGGAATATGGCATCACTTCGACGCCGAGCGACTGGAGACTTTTTGAAAAGTTCGTGTAAGCCTGATCCGTAATCGCTTGAAACGTCTCATTGGTAAGGCCAGTCAATTTGATGTGCGAGTTGACGTGCGCCGCGCCTTCGCCCGCGCTGCCCGCGTGCGAACCGGCATCTTTCTTGGTGATAAATTGCACGTTGAACGCAGTGATCACGACTTTTTTACACGTCTTCAATTGCTTGAACGAATCCACGCTGACCGATTTTTCCGGGGTTGGCGCGGCGTCCAATTGAATGGGCGGAGGGCCAAATGCTTTCTTGAGAAAGCTGCCCAGACTGGCATTGGCCGCCGGTTGAAATGCCGCCAAGACGCAGGCCGTGACCGTCGTAATAACAAGTTTTTTTAAGTTCATAATAATTCTGATTTCTGATTTCCGAACGCGGGATAGTCTGCTAAGAATCAAAACACGCAAGCCCAAATAAAGCTTGGGTGAATTTACACTGCTGGCACCGTAAAGAAAAACGTCGCACCTTTGCCCAATTCACTCTCGCAGCGCACCTCGCCGCCGTGCGCCTGCACGATGTGTTTCACAATCGAAAGCCCCAAGCCCGTGCCGCCCTGATCGCGCGAACGCGCCTTGTCCACGCGATAAAACCGTTCAAACACGCGGTTGATCGCCTCCGGCGGAATGCCCGGCCCGTCGTCGCGCACAAAAATTTCCACTTTGCCATCATCAAGTTTTTTTCCGCCAACGGTGACGCGACCTTCCGCGCGTCCATATTTGATGGCGTTGTCCACGAGGTTTGCCAGCACTTGATCGAGCCGGTTCACGTCGCCGTTCGCCGTGAGTTCCGGCACGTCGTTGACCAGCTCCACATTTTTATTTTCCGCCTTGGCGTGTAGATCGGTAAAAACTTTTTCTGCGAGCGCGCGCAGGACGACCGGTTGCAGATTCAATTTGATTTTTTCTGACTCCAGCGCGGAAATCGTCAGCAAATCTTGTATCAACAGATCCAGCCGGTTTGCGTTGCGCTCGATGATTTTCAGAAAACGCTCGGCCACTTCGGGATTGCCGCGCGCGCCATCAAGCAACGTTTCGACGTAACCTTTGATGAGTGAAAGCGGCGTGCGCAGTTCGTGACTGACGTTCGCAACAAATTCCTCGCGCGTGCGTTCGAGCTGTTTTAACCGAGTCAAATCGCGAAAAACCAAAATCGTTCCGTCGCGCTCGCCGGCAGCGTTCGTAATGACGGCGGCGTTGACTTGCAGCCAACGCTCATTCAAATCCGGCAACTTGATTTCGTAATCCAGCACCTGCTGTTCCGCCTCGACGCGCTGGATGAGCTCGTCCAGTTCATGCAGGCGCAGCGCTTCGACAATCGTTTTGCCGCGCAATTCCGTTTTGAGACCGAAGAGATTTTTGAAGGCGCGATTGACGAGATAAATTTTCCGGCTGCGGTCAAGCAGCAACAAACCTTCCAGCATCGAGTTAAACAAAACCTGTTGCTGCGCCTTGGCGTCGAGCGAAGTCTGCTGCTGCTTGCGCTGCGAGGCTTCAATCTCCGCCGCGCGCTTTTCCTGCTGCGCGTTAAATTTCGCTCGCCACCAGAAATGGAGACCAGCGAGCGCTACAATCGCAAGAATGAAGAGGAAAAACCACACGAGGATTATTTAGCCACAGATGAAACACAGATGAAACACAGATTTTTCAAACCAGCACAAAGGCTTTTCCCCCATTTGTGTTTCATCTGTGAAAATCTGTGGCCGAAAAAATTTATTCGACGAAGCGATAGCCCACACCGCGCACCGTGTCCAAGTGTTTTGACGCCGCGCCGATTTTTTCGCGCAGACGACGCATGTGCGTGTCCACCGTGCGCGTATCAATCAGACTGTCGTATTCCCACACATCGCGCAAAAGCTGGTCGCGTGATTGCACGCGGCCCGCGCGCTGGGCGAGCACGGTGAGCAACTTAAATTCCGTCGCCGTCATTTCAATCGGCTTGTTCTTCCAAGTCACAATGTGGCGCGGTAAATCAATCAGCAGATCGCCAAAGCGCAATTGTTCCTTCGGCTTTTCCTCGGTTTGAAAACGCGAAAGAATTTTTTTTACGCGCAGCAGCAGTTCACGCGGGCTGAAAGGCTTCGTCAGATAATCATCCGCGCCGAGGTCTAGGCCGAGCACGCGGTCAATCTCCGCCGCCTTGGCCGTGAGCATGATGATGGGCACCTTCGCCGTGGCCGCATCGAGGCGCAGCGTCTTGCAGATTTCGAAGCCGTCCATCTCCGGCAACATCACGTCCAGCACGATAAGGTCAGGCGTCTGACTGCGGGCTTTTTTGAGCGCCTCCGCGCCATCCGCCGCCGTGGTGACGGCGTAACCGGCCTGCTTGAGATTGAACTCGACGAGTTCCACCGCCTCCGGCTCGTCATCCACAACTAAAATTCGCGGTTTCACAATGGCAGTGTGACACGCCGCAATTCGTCACACAATTTCAATCAGGTGACAACCGTGTGACGATTCGGTGACGGAAAAATTATTGGCGAACTAACCGCCTTACAAAACGAGCGCGAGGCCGAGGAGGAGTTTGGGTTTCATGGTTGGTTCAAAGAAACGACTCTTTGCCGCAATCAAATTCAATGCCCAAGTATTCCTGCAATTCCTTGATGCGCTCACCATCATCCAAATGAAGTTGGATTTGGTAGCCGTTGGGTTTGGTGTCCACCCAAAGCTGGCCACGGTCTTCTTCCTGCCAACGGAAGACGGCCGCTTGCGCGCTCAATTTGGCCTTTGGTCCCAGTAAAGTCCGCACCCGCTCCAAACCTTCCAGTTCCTTGAGCACATAGGAGAAAGAAAGTTTACCTTTGGGAATTTCCAGCTTGGCGGCATTCAAAATAGCCACCAATTCCTCCGCTGTGCCACCGCCCATGATGGTATCTGCCTGCCATGAGCATCGAACACCCTTATCTTGGTTAGCTAAAGCATTCAATATCTTTTCAACTGTGGTGAATCTTTCAGAAATATCTTGAGGGGCAGGCCATCCAATGCTCATTGGATTACCGCCATTTGATTGAGTCATGTTGAGTTCTACCTTGAACTCAGGAGCAGATTTAATAAACCAATAGCCATTTGATTCAGTAATTTCTGCAGCGATGGGCGCGCTGTCAATTAATTGCTGCATGATTTCTTTTCGACGTGTTGGATGATAACTTAGTAAGTTGAATTCACATTCATGGCGAGTTACGGTTAGCAACGTTAAATATTCGGGCTTCTTGGAAGGAGCGATGGCCGCACGAAATTCAAAAGTGGTAAAAAACACATGCCGACCGCTGACAATCGGCTCCAATCGCTCATACAGCTCCTTGATTTGCTGAAAAGCTTTATTTCCCGTTGGTAAAAAACATTCTACCGACAGACTGTTTAAGGTCAGCCCCTTAAGATCTAGGTTTAGGGGTCCGCTCAAAGGGACATCCTCTGCAAACTGCATCTCGCCACCAATGAAATCTGCCGCGCCAAATCGTTGCAATAGCTTATCCCGCACCGCCAACACTCCGGCAAAATCCAATTCTGTTTTGGAATCAAATTGAAATTTCATGGCTTTAATTATTACCGCTCAAAACGAGCGCGAGGCCGAGGATGAGTTTGGGTTTCATACTATCACTGCCGAGATTTAATCAACTCCTGCAATTTATCCGTGACGGCTCGCTCCGCCGCAGTCGCAGGAAAACCTTGGGGAGTATAAGGGTTCAAATGATTGAGGTCGGCTTCAGCGAGCGCATGCAATGGCACACCCAATTTTTCCAAGTCGGTTTTTGTGAATTGAAACAAGCCACTCGGCGGCTCGCTGCCAACTTTGAAATCCATAAATTCAAAGGCCACGTCTCCCGTTTGGATTTTAACTTCGACAACGCCAAAAGAATCGTTGGCATCGGCCTTGGCTAATTGCAGCTCAAGCGAACCTCGGCTGGTTGTGATTTTAATTTTATTATCGTTAGTCGAATAGGCCAAGCTGGTCATTTTGGCGATGGAACTTTGTATAATAAACCGCAAATCAAAAACAATTGCGGGCGGAACATTCGTGGCGATAAATGACATTTGAAAATCTGCATTAGTTCTGTCCAAACTCTGAAACAATCCCCAACGGACAGTTCCTGCATCATAAAAATCCAATTGTCCGGGATTGTCTTGGCCACAAATTGCACACAGGTGGTCGGCCATCAAAAAATAGGGTTGTCCGGCGGGCGTCTGAATCACGACGGTGGCATGATCCGGATTGGCGGCAACTTGCATGACAACTGGCGGATGGCCGGGACGTGAAAGTTGAGCCTTAAACGAAAATCGGTCTATCATTTTAGGCGTGATAATACTGATGTAATTAAAAGTTGGCGAATCTGCCGAAGATTGGCGTTGAGCGGTTTCAATTATGAATTTCGGGCGCGATGCCAGCACCAAGGTTTTCGTGGCGAAAAGATTATCCAATATATTCGTGGCCGCCGCCGAAGTGTCCGCGGCCGCACGACAATTGATGATGCCGCTCAAAACGAGCGCGAGGCCGAGGAGGAGTTTGGGTTTCATGGCTGAAAACTTTGTTCCGAGATTCATCACGCCGCCCACATATAAAGCACCTTATTCTTTTCTGCCGCCTCTGCAACCAAGCCATCAAAGGCAGCAGCATAACTTTTCAGAACGTCAATGGAAGGAATCCAACCATATTCTGTGAGTTGGTCGCCGGGCATGTAACGCCACCCTTTACAATGCTCGGCAAAAATTGGACGCAAAAGTTCAAAATCAATACGCTTAAAAAGTTCATGCAGCCGCCGTGAATTGACGGGCCTAATGGCGCAACTTCTAACAAGCCCATAATCGTTCACCCCATTATTGTTGGCATATCCACAATGAAACGAACCAAGAAATTGGTATAAAGCATCGGCACTCTTTTCAAGTTCAACTGAGCCTTTGTCAGTATATTGCAATTGCCAAGCGGCAAATAGGATTTGCAGTCTGATTTTGGCTGCTTCAAACCAAAAACGGGTATTGTCAAACTCGGAAAATTCTCTGAATGCAAATCGGTTTTCGGATTTGTTTCTGGGCAGCGCGTCGTTGCGCCAAGCTTCTTGAATGGCTTCGTCAATTTGTTCCGGCGGCAAGGTCTGCTGAATTTTGTCCGTCAGCACTTTTTCATCAACCAGAATTGGAAGGAAATTTACACTCATAAAATTTGTGTTGCCTCACTGAAACCAAACGCGACGCCGAACCGACGGAATGTTAGCCTTGGTTCAGACAAGCGCACCAACAATCTGTTCACCGTTCAAAGCGGTGCTAAAGCAACCGCAGTCCAAACGCTTCGCGCCCGACCATGTTTATCAAACCTCGCGCAGCGTCTGGACTGCGGCCGGTTCACCGCCGCTTTTCCCCGCCTACCGTTGTAAAAATTTTGCAACCGCTTCCGTGCGCGTTCGCACCTGCAGTTTTTCGTAGATGCGGCGGATGTAAGTATGCACAGTTTCGTAGCCGATATTGAGTTTCTCGGCGATTTCTTTGTAGATCAAACCTTGCGCGAGCAAATCCAAAACTTGCTGTTCGCGTTCGGAAAGTTCGGCTAAATCGCCGCCGGACGACGCGGGTGCGGCGGGTTTTTGGAATGACTGCACTACGAGCCGCGCGATGTGCGTGGTCATCGGCGAACCGCCGCGTTGCATTTCGCGAATGGCTTCAATCAATTCTTTCGTCGGCGTGCGCTTGAGCATGTAACCATTCGCGCCAGCGGCGAGCGCGTTAAAAATATTTTCCGTGTCTTCGTAAACCGTCAGCATCATCACTTGCGTCTGCGGCAACAAAGTTTTTAACTTTCGCACGCATTCCACGCCGTTGATACCGGGCAAATTGATGTCCATCAAAACCACGTCCGGTCGCACTTTCGGCAAATCAGCGAGCGCATCCTCGGCACTGGCGTAATCGGTGGCGAAACGAAAACCGTCCGCGCGGCCAATCACCTTGGCGAGTGTGCCGCGCAACTTGTCGTTGTCCTCGACGATGGATATGGAAATCGGCATAGAATTATTTTTTAACCAGCGGCACAACCAAACGAACTACGGTGCCACCTTGCGACCCGGGTTCGATTTCAAATTCTCCGTGCACATCGGCCAGCCGTTTGCGCATATTTTTCAGCCCGTTCCGTAGTTTCTTTTCCGAAATGTCACCCAAACCGCGTCCGTTGTCAGCGATGATTAGAATAAATTTATCCGGCTGCAACTCCAACTTCACACGCGCCTCGCTCGCCTGCGCGTGCTTGACGACGTTGTTCACCGCTTCCTTGAACGCGAGGAAAACATTGTGGCGCACTTCCGGCAAAATCGTCGCGGGCGGCAATTGCGTTGGCAACTCGGCGCGATACCGCACCCCGGCCAGAGCAAAATAATCCTGCGCATATTTGCAGGCGTAATTAGCAAGGCTCTCCAGCGTGTCATTGGAAGAATTTAGCGCCCAAACGATTTCATCGAGCGAACGCGTGGTGTCGCGCGCCGTCAGGGAAATTTGCTGCGCGTGCAACTCCACCTCGTCCGGCAAATGTTTGTCCGCCTCCGCCAATTCGCCGAGCAACGCGACCTGCGTGAGATTTGCGCCAAGTTGGTCGTGCAAGTCACGCGCAATGCGTGAACGTTCATTTTCCAGCAATTCTTTTTGCCGATGTGCACGCAATTGACGTTTTAATTTGGCCGTGGAAATCAGATAAATAATTCCTGCGAGCGTGCCGAGAAAAACTAGCGTGGCTGAAATCAAAAATGACGGTTTGCGCCAGAACGGCGGCTCAACCGCAACTGCCAACGTCGCACCCGCGTCACTCCAAACGCCATCCTCGTTGCCTGCAACGACGTGGAAAACATAATTGCCCGGCTGCAATTTTGGAATATGCGCCACGCGTTCGCCGCCGATGTCCGTCCAGTTTTTGCCGGAATTATTTTTACCGCGCGCCTCCAACCGGTATTTGAACCGCGCACCACCGACGGTGTTTTTTGGCGCGGAGAAATTCAGACTCGCGAATTGGATTTCCAACTGCTCGTTATCCGGCGTCAACGTAATCGTGCCATTCCACGCCGCGCTCAAGGCGTTGGTCTTCTGCTCCACGCCGTCCACCAAAACGGATTCGATGACGACGGGCGGCGGATTGGTGTCTAGTTTCAAATCCGCCGGATTGACCGCCGCCACGCCAACGAGCGTCGGAAAGAAAAGTTTTCCATCCGGCGCGCGCAGCGCCGCTGGTTGCGCGCCAGCGGAACATTCGCGCGTGAGAAATGTGCGGCAGGAAACCGACTTCGCCGCGCCCGCGATAAAATCTGCCAGCGATTTTTTTTCCACGCGCAGTAATCCCTCATACGAGCCAAGCCACAAATTACCTTCGTCATCATTGATTAAATATCCAATGCTGTCACTCGCCAGCCCCCCGTTGAGCGTGGAGCAAATTTTCCAATTTCCATTTTGCAGACGCGCCAGACCGTGATCGGAAGTGCCGACCCATAAACCATCCGCGTCGGCGAGCAGACAGGAGACATCTTTCACCGGCGCGACCACAGCGGAAATTTTTCCGTCGCGCAATTGAAAAAGTCCGTCGCGCTCGGTGCCGAGCCAAAGATTTCCTTGAGCATCTTCGGCAATGGCGCGCACTGCGCTGGCAGGCAAACCATCGTGCGCGGTTAAATAATTCCAGTTCGCGCCATCAAAACTACCAAGGCCGTTTTCGCCAGCCGCCCAAATTTTTCCAGCGCGATCCTCGAAGAGAACGTAAATTTCGCGACCGATTTTTTGGGCGCCGAGCACCGGCTGAAAATAGTATGACATGAAGCGGAACAAACCTTCGCCGCGCGTGCCCGCCCAGATTTGCTGGTGTTTATCCACCAGCACCGTCCACGCGTTGGAATAAGTGCCGATGCCATAGCTGGTGGCAGTGTTGGTCTGCCAATACGCGAGTCCGTGGCTGTTGAAGGCGACCCACAATCCGCCAGCTACGTCCTGCGCAACGGATTGCGCGGTTTCGGTGGATAAACCAGCGGGCGAGAAAAATACTTTCCGTTTGATGCGATTCAGTCCACCGCCGTCGGTGCCCGCCCAAAGATTGCCTTCGCGGTCGAGTGATAGTGACAGCACAATGTTGTGAGAAAGTCCTTCGTCCTTGCTGATGTGCACACAACTGCCGTCGGACTGAAACCAAAACAATCCCGCGCCCTGCGTGCCGACAACAAGATTGCCAGACGCATCTTCTGTCGTCGCCGAAACGTGCGCATTGCCCCACGGCATCGCGCCAAAATCTTTTTCCAGCCGGTTGCCGCGCCATTTTTCCACACGACCATTTTGCAAATGCCAGATAGCGCCATTCTTTCCGGAAACAAAAACGTGAGCGGCCCGGTAAAAAAGTTGCGCGGGAAAAATCGTCGGGTGCGAATCCATCTTGCCATTTTTCCAACAGAAAAATTTTCCATTTTCGGCACTGAACCAAATATTGCTACTGCCGTCTTCAAAAGCGCAATTTACGATGCCGCCCGCACTGGTCTCCTGGAAATTTTGCACCGCGCCATTTTTCACTGCGCAAAGTCCGGCCGATTCCGTGCCGACCCACAGAATTTGCTGGCTGTCCTCAAAGAGAAAAATAATGCGGTTGCTTGGCAAACCAGGTGTGTTGTTGACATTAAAACGCGTGAAGGTTTTGCCGTCGAAGCGGACGAGGCCGTTAAGCGTGCCGAGCCAGAGATAGCCG
>Ga0164296_1000217_pt1 | contig 73674 bp, 58 predicted proteins | sample GEODES057metaG_FD_113533 | JGI IMG/M metagenome (GOLD analysis project Ga0164296, IMG submission 113533) | Dystrophic lake water microbial communities from Trout Bog Lake, Wisconsin, USA - GEODES057 metaG | ecosystem: Environmental > Aquatic > Freshwater > Lake | place: USA: Trout Bog Lake...
GGTGCGGGCGCGGTGGTGCGTAGCCCTGCCAACCTGTAGCTGCCCGTGCTGAAATGTTATTAGCGCTACTTACCGCTTTGTACCTTATCCCAGACCCTTCTCCACGGGTGGAGAAGGGTGATCGATGTCCGGGCGAAGGGCCGGGCGGGTGAAACAGAGCGAGAGCGAGAGCGGGTGTGGGTGCGGAGAGCGGGTGCGGTGGTGCGTAGCCCTGCCAACCTGTAGCTGCCCGTGCTGAAATGTTATTAGCGCTACTTACCGCTTTGTACCTTATCCCAGACCCTTCTCCACGGGTGGAGAAGGGAGATCGATGTCCGGGCGAAGGGGTGGGTGCGGTGGTGCGTGGTTGTTGTTTGTGCGCTGCTCTTAAAGCGCCGCCCCGTTGGTAATTACAGATAGCCGAAAAAAACGCAAATCGGGTATTGATTAGAATTTTCTTATTGATTATCAGCGCATTATAGCTGATTCAGTTTACCCTCATTACCCGACCATTGCCCGGTCATTGCCCGACCATTGCCCGATGATTGCCCGGTCATTGCCCGGTGCCAGACCTTCCATTTCGCTTCCAATTTCGCATTTTCATACCGCCTCTGCCTCTTTCATATTCCAGGTGCAGGCAAATTAGTACCGATATTATTTGCAGCCAAAAGTAATCCGCATGATGACGGAAATTGGCGTCATGATGACGGGGAATTTGGGGTGTGATGCCGCAACAATCCCTTTAACCACTCACTGATCTCCCCTGAGTCTGCCGGTGCTTCTGTTGCTTCTATCGATTGGAATTCATGCCAATCGAGGTCAAAAAAGGAAGAACGTTCAAAAAATAACTCAGGCAGTTGCCATGCAGCAGCAACAAACCATTCATTGTCAATGAGGTGTATCGAAAGACGTTTTTCAATTTCGCCTAAAGGCAAATTGAGGCTGTTTGCAAAAACCACCTGACCATAATTCTTATAGTTGCCACCGTCCCGATACAGGTAATTGAGTTTGATGTTCATCTGCAATGGTACTACACAAATAATGCGTAGCATTTGCATATAAGTCACACCACAAATCTTTCCTGATTGTGCACGCTTAGAAACTCTTTGTTAGGTGGGAATTTCTTAGGCAGTATTATCTCTTTTCCGTCCAAGTCTAAGAAATTAGTCTTTAGCGCCTCGTCTTTCGTCTTTTTCAACTTAGACGACACCCGCACCTTGTAGGAATCGGCATCCACGGTGATAAGACCTACTTCGAATGCGCGGTCATGCAGTGCATTGAGCGCAAGTCCGTTCATGGGGTTCATCCTATTTTTCTCGTCTTTGCTCCACGGTAAAATATGACTTGCGACGAGCAATTGGGGCTGTGCTATGCCGGTGATACAGCATTGACTATTGTAATTGGCCAAAGTGATGGCTCTGAATATAGATTGATTGACACGAGTTTTGACCAACCTTGTTTTCTCCAATCCTTCACGGGGAATATCGCTAATATCAATGTGATTGAGCTTTTCAATTGTTGTGTTATTCATTTTGGCTATCAGGCGCTCACTCTCAATAAAAGCGGTATCCCAATTGTTATAAAATTCGTCCCAAATAACTTTATCGAGCTTGCCTGCATTCCCTGCACCCTTTATTCCCCTCGCCTTCAGCGTGGGGTCGAAGCTGGCGAAATTCACCAGTTTGAATGCGACCGAATTAGTACTCCTGCCTATCAACTCAGCTACCTTAATTACTTCCGGATTGCCTTTGTGCATTTTCCCAAATGGCAATTTGCAGTACAAGTTGATGGCAATGATGAGCTCATCGCGTGTCCAAAGTTTCTGGCCCTCTTTCATGGCATTAAGTTAAACACTCTACTTATCAACTGCAATAAACGCGAACAAACATTCAGGATTCCGGCAAAAATTTACAGCAAAACTTTCCTTTCGGATTTCAATGTCATACCATTCTGTTCGAGACGCACAATAAGGGCATTGAGTGGGTTGATCGCTGTGCAGAAATAGACTATCAAGAATCGGCATTTGGCCGCTGCCGTACAAACTAACTACCTCTTTCACTGCAGTTTCAAATTCGTCCATGTTGCAAGGTAGCTGTTGACTTTGGTGACGCATTTGCTTTTAAGTCACTGCGGCGTTTAGTGAATAATATAAAGCGAGGCTGCCGCGGCTTAATCTGCGCATCCCGAAAGCATTCGGGACGCAATGACGCCCATTTTTAGCGCAAGCGCCTGCATAGACGGGCGTTTTTTGCAAAATGACCCGGTTTGTTATCGTTTTTGGTGCCCTTCGGTGGGGCTCAGGTACCTTTTAACCCTTTAACGTTTTAACCCTTTAACCTATCAACCTTTTTTTCAAAATCCTGTAACAAAACGCCACCCTTGCACGATACACCTGTAAACACCATAAAAAGCATTAACTTTTCTGTTCAATTCATTCACCACTCATGTTACAAATAACTGATCTGTCGAAAACTTATCCGAATGGCGTGCAGGCGCTGAAGAATATTACGCTGAACATTGGCAGCGGTATGTTTGGCCTGCTGGGGCCCAATGGGGCCGGCAAAAGCACGCTGATGCGCACCATAGCCACCCTGCAGGATGCCGACAGCGGCAGCATTATGTTTGGCGACATAGATGTGATGAAGCAAAAGGCCGAGCTGCGCCAGGTGCTGGGCTACCTGCCGCAGGAGTTTGGCGTGTACCCCAACGTGAGCGCCGAGGAGATGCTGACCTACATTGCCCGCCTGAAGGGCATAGCCAACGACGGCGAACGCAAGGATACCGTGAAGGCCTTACTGGAGCAGGTGAACCTGTACCAGCACCGAAAAAAATACCTGAGCGGCTACAGCGGCGGCATGAAGCAGCGCTTTGGCATAGCCCAGGCGCTGATAGGCAACCCGAAGCTGATAATAGTAGATGAGCCCACAGCAGGGCTGGACCCCGCAGAGCGCCTGCGCTTTAACAACCTGCTGAGCGAGATAGGTGAAAACATAGTGGTGATACTAAGCACGCATATAGTGGATGATGTGAACGACCTGTGCCGCGATATGGCCATAATAGCCGCCGGCCACGTGGTGCAGCAGGGCAACCCGCTGGAACTGGTGGACACCTTACGCGGAAAAATATGGACCAAACGCGTGAACAAAGCCGAGGTGGAGGAATACCGTAGCCGCTACCAGGTGATACTGAACAGGCTATCGGCCGGGCAGGTGATGGTATATGTGATGAGCGACAGCGACCCCGGAAACGGTTTTCAACCACAGCAGGCAACACTCGAAGACCTTTATTTCTCGAATATTTAATACGCCCGCACCATGTTCAATACCATATTCTTCTTCGAACTCAAGAGGCTGCTGAAGTCGGTCTCTACCTATATCTATTTCTGCATCCTTTTCCTGGTAACGTTCTTCATGTCGCTGTTCATAGGCGGGGCATTCAGCGGCGTGGTGGTGAACCTGGCCGGAGAAAAGATCAATGCCAATTCGCCCATTGTGATCGATGCCTTTTTTGCAGGCATCAGCGGCTGGGTGGGCATTATTATAGTAGTGGCCATAATAGGCAATGCCGTGCTTAAGGACTTTAAGTATAATGTGCACAACCTGATATTTACCACACCGGTGGGCAAGTTTGACTACCTGTTTGGCCGGTTTGCGGCATCGCTGCTCATTTGCCTGCTGGTGCTTACAGGTCCGGCTTTCGGTATGATGCTGGCCTATGCCAGCCCATGGGTGAATGCCGATAAGATAGGGGCCTTCATGCTATCGCCATATGTGGCCTGCTACTGGCAGACGGTGGTGCCTAATGCGCTGCTGCAGGGTGCCATATTTTTTGCTGTGAGCCTGATAGCCCGCGACATTTTTGTGATATGGCTGTCGCTCATTATTTTTTATGTAGGCATCGGCATCTCTAATTCATTTTTCAACTCGCTGCAATTTCAGACCCTCTCTGCACTGGCCGACCCGTTTGGCGCGCACGCCAAGCGTGAGCTGGGCAAGTACTGGACCACATTTGACAAGAACCACCTGGTGTACCGGCTAACGGGCATCTTCCTGTGGAACCGTATTTTGTGGCTGGGAGCATCGGTAGCCATCTTCCTGCTGGGCTATGCACGCTTCTCCTTCTCATCGGCGCCGCGCAGGCTTTCCTTTGGCAGGGCACGCTTCAGCGGAGATAAGGGCCTGGCCAATTTTGAGCAATTCAGGACCCAAAAGATCAGCCTGCCTGCGGTATCGCAAACATTCAGTACCGGCTCGTTTCTGCGCAACCTCCGGAGCCTGTCGGTATATGAATGCCGCACGCTGCTGCGCAATGTATATTTCCGCATCATACTGTTATTTGGCATGCTGCTGCTGTTCCTTACCAGCCTGCAACTGGGCAAGATATATGATACCGTAACCCTGCCGGTGACCTACCAGGTGGTGGAGATATTTGGCGGCACCTTCCAGTTGTTCATCGTCATCATGACCATATTCTTTGGCGGCGAAATAGTGTGGCGCAACCGAGATAACCGCATAGACAACATTCTGGATGCACTGCCGGTGCCCAACTGGGTGTTCTACATCAGCAAGCTGGCAGGGCTTATGTTCATGCAGGCCATACTTGTGTTCATCATCATGTTCTGCGGTGTGGTGGTGCAACTGTTCAAGGGCTATACCAACTTTGAGATACTGCTGTACATCAAATACCTGTTCGGCATGCGCCTTGTGGATATATGGATGCTGGCCATACTGACGGTATTTGTGCAGGCGGTGGTGCGCAATAAGTATGTGGGCTATTTTATAGTGGCGTTGTTCTACATCTGGAACTCAGGCTTTGCCGGCCTGGTGCTGAAGCACAACCTGCTGGTGTTTGGATCGGACCCCGGTTTCACCTATTCGGACATGAATGGGTTTGGCCATGAGGTGTTCCCTTATTATGTGTTCAAGCTATATTGGGGCGCCTTTTGCTTTTGCCTGGCCATGCTGTCGAACCTGCTGTGGGCGCGCGGATCGGATGCGGGCTATAAATGGCGCATCAGGCAGGCGGGCAAGCCGGCGGCGCGAAGGTCGGTACTGGCGCTGGTGGCGGGCATTGCCGTGTTCATTGTTTGCGGCAGCTTCATTTACTACAATACCAATGTGGAGAACCATTTTGAAACTGGCTACCAGGCCGAGGAAGACCAGGCGCACTATGAGCGCACTTATAAGAAATACGAAAACTACCCGCAGCCTAAGATAACTGCGGTGGCGCTGAATGTGGACATATATCCCTATAGCCGCAGCCTGCATGCAGCCGGCACCTACATGCTGCTGAACAAAAGCGGGCGCCCGGTAGATTCCCTATTCATAGAACTGCCGCCTGAGATAACCGTGGCTGAAATGCACTTTGGCAAGCAGGCGCAACTGGCACTGAATGATACGGAATACAATTTCCGCATTTACAAACTGGCGCAGCCGCTGGCGCCCGGTGATTCTGTGCTGATGACCTTTGACCTGAACCGCATCAACCGCGGCTTTCAGCATGATTTTACGGGGCTGGGCACGCCGCTGTATAATGGCACATTTATGAACAATACCAGTTTTTTGCCGCATATAGGTTATGCTAAAGAGGCCGAGATACAAGACAATGCCACCCGGAAAAAACATGGACTGGCTTACAGGCCCACTGCCAACCCTATTACCGATACAGCCGCCTATACCACCAACATTTTTACCAGCGATGCAGATTTTATCCGGTTTGAAGCTACGGTGAGCACCGTGCCCGACCAGATAGCTGTGGCGCCGGGCTACCTGCAAAAAGAGTGGACCGCTAATGGACGCCGGTATTTCACTTATAAGATGGATAGCCCCATCATGAATTTTTATTCGTTCCTGTCGGCGCGCTACACCATTAAGAAAGAAGAGTGGAACGGTATACCGCTGGAGATCTATTACAACAAGGGCCACGAGTATAACCTGGACCGTATGTTTGCCGCCATGAAGGATGCGCTGCAATATTATAGCAGCAGCTTTGCGCCTTACCAGCACAAGCAGGTGCGCATACTGGAGTTTCCACGCTATGCAACATTTGCGCAGTCGTTTCCCAATACCATTCCGTTCTCTGAAGGCATAGGCTTTATTGCCGATGTGGATACCGCCGATAAGAGCACCGTTGACTACCCCTACTACGTGACGGCGCACGAAGTGGCCCACCAATGGTTTGCCCACCAGGTAGTGGGTGCAGATGTTGCTGGATCGAACATGCTGTCTGAAACGCTGGCACAGTATGGAGCCATAACGGTTATGGAGCACAAATATGGCCCAGAAAGGCTGGCCAAATTCCTGAAGATAGAGATGGACAAGTACCTGATGTCGCGATCAAGTGAAACCGAGAAGGAACAGCCGTTGGCAACGGTGGATGCAGGCCAGGGCTATATTCTTTACCAGAAAGGGGGCATAGTGATGACGGGCCTGCGGCGGATGATAGGGGAAGACAAGATAAACGGGGCACTGCGCAACTTCCTGGACCGCTACGCTTTTAAAGCACCACCCTACCCAACTACTGCCGACCTGATAGCGCGCATAGATTCTGTGACGCCCGACTCGCTGAAGTATATGATCACTGACGGCTTTAAGCGGATAGTGGTGTATGAGAACAAGGTAGCCGATGCGGGCTACGACAATGCCAGCCACACGCTGAGCACCACGCTCAACATCAGCAAATTAGTGGCCGACGGAGCAGGCAAGGAAACACAGACGGATTGCAATGACTATGTGCAGGTGGCTATTTATAAAGACCGCAGCACGGTGTCACAATTGCTGACCGTAAAAGTGCATAACGGCGACAATAAGCTCAGCATTCCTATAGCGGCCAGACCCTATAGGGTGGTGCTGGACCCCAACCTGGTGCTCATCAACAAAAAACCCGATGGCAATGAGCTGCGGCTGGATGCCAGCGAGAAAGTAAGTAAAAAATAAGGGTTTGTTAAAATTTGGCACAGTATTTGCTTGCAGTAATGTATTGCAGCGAATGCTGCGCCAGATGCAAGCAGCCCTTATTGCCCTATCCGTGTGCCGCAGGCACATGCTCTAATTATTGCTAAACTCTTTTGCCAGCGCACACAGGCGCATTTTCCGGCAGTGATATCGCAGGAGTATTCTGTACTCCTGCTATGTCCCGCGGGCTTACTCAAACCCTTTTTCCGGCCGCTTCACCAGCGGCAATGCTAATTGCTACGCCGCACTGTGCACCGCAGGACCGGGGCGCATAAGCGATTGCGCACTATCTTCCCGTTATCTGCACCAGTGTGCCTACGGGGGTTATACAAAACCTAAAGTTTCGATCCCGTTATTATCGTCAGCCGCGCCCTCCATGTTTTTAACGAATATTGCTGGCAAATTTCTGATTGTGACCGCTCATACACACCCAACCATACTGGCCATATCCGGCAGCCTGCGCGCCAATTCATCGAACAATGCCGTGCTGGTGCTGGCCGAGCACTACCTGAAAGGAAAAGCTGAAATGCTCATTTACAACGGCCTTGGCAACCTGCCCCATTTTGACGACAGCACTGTGGTTGACCCAACGGTCACGGAACTGAGGGAATTGATACGCAACGCAGACGGCGTTCTGATCTGCTCTCCCGAATATGCATTTGGCGTACCCGGTTCGCTGAAGAATGCGATAGACTGGACGGTATCTTCCGGTGAATTTGTGGGCAAGCCGGTGGCGCTCATTACGGCCGCAACGGGAGGCGACAAAGCACATACAGCGCTCATCCATACTTTCACGGCCTTATCGGCCAATATGCCCGAACAGTGCCGGCTCTTGCTGCCGTTCATCCGCTCGCGCATGAATGAGCATGGCGAAATAGTGAACATTGAGACAAAGGAACACATCCACCAGACCCTTGAATCGCTGCTGGCAGTGGTCGCCTCTGACGCTGTTCAACACTGACCGAATTTTAGTAAGTTTGGATAAATATGTTCTATGAAAGACATCTATGAGCCTGCGGTATTGCAGGAGATCAATGACCGGATCGACCGGCTCAAGCCATCCACGCGACACCAGTGGGGCTCAATGGATGTAGCCCAGATGCTGGCACACTGCTCGGCGCCTATAGAAATAGCGCTGGGCGACCGCCAGGTAAAAACACCGTTGTTCGCTAAACTGATGGGGCCGCTCATCAAAGGCGTCATCACCAGCGAAAAACCGTTCAAACAAAGCCTTCCGACAGACAAAAACTTTATTGTTTCTGACAGCCGCGACTTTGATGCCGAGAAAATAAAACTGAAAGGACTTGTAAGACGCCTATCGGAAGGCGGTGCTGCATTGATGAAGGGAAGGCGGCATAATTTCTTTGGCAAGCTAACACCCGAGGAATGGAGCACATCTACCTACAAACACCTCGACCATCACTTTCGTCAATTCGGCGTATAATTAACCTGATGCGTACTGGCTTATCTTTTGCACTGCTGATGGTATTGGGGTGGACGCTGTCTTCCTGCGCGCAATCGACGCTTGTATCGGCTGCTGACGGCCACCTGCTTTATATGGGGCGTCATGATTCGCTGGCCGATGCAGCGGTATTTTACTGGCCGGGGTCGTCGGTGGAAGTTTCATTTGAAGGCACAGGCGCCAGCGTGACGCTGCAGGATGAAAAAGGCGAGAATTATTATTACTGTTTAGTTGATGATTCTGTATGGAAGAAGCTGCAGCCATCCATGAGCAAAGACACTTACCCCATAGCATCGGGATTGGCGCGGGGCAGGCATACCGTTCGGCTTTTCCGGCTTACGGAAGCCCAGTGGGGCAAGACCTGGTTCTATGGCTTCAAGCTACAGGGCAACGCCAGGCTTTTGGGCACCCGGCTGCCAGCCCGTAAGATCGAGTTCTACGGCAATTCCATTACCTGCGGCTATGCTGTTGACGACACAGTAAAAGACTCCGGCAAGCCCGAATATGAAAATAACTACGTTGCTTACGGGGCCATAACCGCCAGGCACTACCACGCGGCCTATAGCTGCGTGAGCAAAAGCGGCATAGGCCTTATGGTGAGCTGGTTTCCCATCATCATGCCGGAAATGTACGACCGGACCAATCCGGAGGATTCTGTCCGGAAATGGGATTTCCGGAATTATACGCCCGATGTGGTTGTGATCAATCTTTTGCAAAACGACTCGTGGCTGTTGAAAATGCATGACCACCAGCAATTCATCGCCCGTTTTGGCAACCGGGAGCCAGACAGCACGCAGGTAATAGCTGCATACAAGCAATTCCTTGGCAGCATCCGCGCCCGTTACCCGGCGGCTACCATCATCTGCTGCCTGGGCAGCATGGATGCCACTGAGGCAGGCAAGCCGTGGACAAGATATATTCAACAGGCAGTGCAGCAATCGGGCGACGGACGGACCCTCGTCCACTTCTTTGCTTACAAGCATACGCCCGGCCACCCCAAACGGGCAGAGCAACAGGCGATGGCAGACGACCTCATATCATTTATCGATGCCCATGTAAAGTGGTAGTTCCTGATTATTGCGCCCTGTCGCTTACATTTGCGGCACCATGTCAGCATTTCAAAACAAAGTGATCGTAATTACCGGCGGCTCGTCCGGAATAGGTAAGGCATTGGCAAACATTGCATTGTCGCAAGGCGCCAGGGTGGCTGTATGCGGCCGCGACCGCAACAAGCTGTCGGGCCAGTTTCCCCAGGCAGGCGAACAATTACTTTGCTTTCAGGCAGATGTGAGCAAAGAGCAGGACTGTGCAGCATTTGTTGAAGCTGTTGTGACAAAATGGGGGGGTATAGATGTGCTTGTGAACAATGCCGGCATAAGCATGCGGGCGCTGTTTGAAGAGCTGGACCTGAAAGTGCTGAAAGAGCTGATGGATATTAATTTCTGGGGGGCGGTATATGTCACCAAATATGCGCTACCGTCCATCCGTCAGCGCAAGGGCGTTATTGCGGGTGTTTCGTCCATCGCAGGCTACCGCGGGCTACCCTGCCGCACGGGTTATTCCGCGTCCAAATTTGCCATGCAGGGGTTCCTGGAAGCGCTGCGCACAGAGTTGCTGCATACCGGAACCCATGTGATGTGGGTATGCCCTGGTTTTATAGCTTCCAACATACGCAATGTGGCGCGTGGCGCCGATGGTAGTGCGCAGAAAGAAACGCCGCTGGACGAATCGAAACTGATGAGTGCAGAAGAGTGTGCAGGGATCATTATAAAGGGCATAGAACGCCGCAAGCGAACGATAGTAATGACGGGCCAGGGAAAATTGACGGTATGGATGAACAAGCTGTTCCCATCACTATCGGACAAGCTGGTATATAACCACTTTTTAAAGGAGCCCGATTCCCCTTTGCAGCATTATAAATAGCGGAAGCTACATTCCGTCGCTTCGCCGGTCTGCCTTGTGGAGCGGTGGATTTTTGTCGGGCATAGTGTTCAGTATGAACCTGACAAGCATATAGCCCCCTACACCAAACAGCATGACTGTGACGCCGCGAAGAGGATGCTGGGCAAAATCCACGCCGATTTGCTGGGCAAACTGTTTCCTGTATTCGAGGTCATTGGTATTGCCCAGGCGGGACACATCAAAATAGTTGCTGTAAAAAAACATGAACACAACAAATGCCCCGATCATAATAAATACAAAGAAGAGGATCAGGTTGATAAGCACCCACAGCCAGGGGATCTGTCCTTTGACATGTGCACGATTGGCCGTTTTTACGGTTAGCAGAAGAAGAATTAAGATACAAACAAGATCCATCGAAAGAATTCAGACTGGGATTAAATTTAGGGCAAATTTTCCGGATGGTTCAATGGTATTCGCCCAATTTACGTGATAAAATAATATATAGAATTAATTCGAGAGCAATATCTCCGTATAACTGTATGTTTTATAATTCATAGTTAAACCCGGGTGTTTATATAATAAAAAAATCTGCTTAATTCAGCAGATCTTTAAATATCAGTATGAGACGGATACTACAATTTAATAAAAAAGTCAGAGCTGGTGGTTAACCCAGCGCCACGCGCTTTTTCTGCTGCCTGTAAATGGCATAGACACCAAATGCTACACCAGCGATGATCAGCCAAACCACGCCTCCATCAATAGGAGAGTCAGTTACACCTGTACCATCACCACCGTCAGTAGTTTCAAAACCAGCTTGTGCAAAAGACACTGCAGGCATTGCTGTACACACTATAAAAAGCGCAATTGGCAAAAAAATCGCAACCGCATTCCTGTAGGTTAGTCTCATTTTATTCAACATGGTACACAAATTTAGAAATTGTTTTTTAGAAAACAACTCGATTAACAATAAAATCACATCTCACGACGTATTATCTACCTCCTAATGAGCGTTTTATGACAAACTATAGCACCTGTAAGCCGGATTCTGTTTTCTGCGTTATTCACGCAAAACGGCCACCATTTATCTGCGATACCGCTCACGCGGCACCTGAATCTGCCAACCCACAGGCATCGGCCGAGCCAGCCTCGGTCGCCTGCTTATTTGGCATTTCAGCACGCAAGGTTTACCCACATATATTGTTACCAATATATATTGTAGTCTCTTACACTACATTTTCACCCTTATCCAAAACATTGTTCCGGACGGTTATTTTCTGTGGTACTTTCTGTCAAAAACACCTTTCGGTGAATTGCCTACCGGTTAGGTAGTGCGCTGCTCTATGCTGTCCGGACTTTCCTCTCCAACTTCTGCTGAAGCGATGACCCAGTGTTATAGTTCAAACCAAAGTTACATTGCCACCCTGTGAGAAACAAGAGTATGGCATTAGAATTTTCTTATTGCAATGTTATTCCTGCGCGGCGCTTTGCTTTCGCTTAACAAGGTTACCTTTGCATTACTAGATGGCTGACAATATCCATATCCTTGCGATCGAATCTTCATGTGATGAGACGAGTGCTGCTGTTATCTGCGATGGACGCGTGCTCAGCAACCACATTGCCACACAAAAAGTGCATGAACGTTTTGGCGGAGTAGTACCAGAAATGGCCTCCCGTGCGCATATGCAGAATATCATTCCTGTTGTTGACATAGCATTGAAAGACTCTGGTGTAGCGAAGCGGCAATTATCGGCGGTAGCGTTCACGCAGTCGCCGGGGCTCATCGGATCGCTGATGGTGGGAACTGCGTTTGCCAAATCATTCGCCCAGGCGCTGCAGATACCGCTGATCGCGGTACATCACATGCAGGCGCATGTGCTGGCGCACTTCATTGATGCTCAGCCCCCTTTCCCCTTTCTTTGCCTGACAGTATCCGGCGGGCATACTCAGATCGTGCTTTGCCGCGACTACCTGGATATGGAAGTGATCGGCGAAACTATGGATGACGCTGCGGGAGAAGCATTTGATAAGGTGGCCAAGATGCTGGGACTCCCCTATCCCGGAGGGCCTATGGTAGATAAACTTGCCGCGCAGGGAGATCCGCTCCGTTTCAAGTTTGCTGCGGCAAGTATGCCCGGTCTGAACTTCAGCTTCAGCGGCGTGAAAACTTCGGTGCTGTATTTTTTGCAGGCACAGAAAAAGGCCGATCCCGATTTCATTCAAAACAATCTCAACGACATCTGTGCATCTGCCCAGCATACCATCATCCAAATGCTGATGAGCAAATTGCAGCGGGCAGCACGGGAGCTGAACATTAAACACGTGGGCATTGCAGGCGGTGTTTCGGCCAATAGTGGACTGCGCACGGCCCTGAAGCAAGCGGGAGAAACGCATGGCTGGACCGTTTACATTCCCAAATTTGAATACTGCACCGATAATGCCGCTATGATCGGCATAACCGGTTACCATAAGTACCTGAAAGGGCAATTTGCTGACCTGACGGCCAGCCCCAGCGCCCGCGCTTCCTGGACATGAGTAACAACTGGTTCCAATTCAAGCAGTTCACGGTTCTCCAGGACAGGTGTGCCATGAAGGTGACCACCGACGCATGCATCCTCGGCGCATGGACACCCATTGCATCAACCGTTACACGCATCCTGGATGTGGGGTCTGGCAGCGGGTTGCTGGCACTGATGCTGGCGCAACGATCTGGTGCGGAGATAGACGGAGTTGAGATAGACACAGCAGCAGCACAGCAAGCAATGGATAACGTAGCGCGATCGCCATGGGGAGCGCGCGTGACCATAAAAACCGGTGATATACGAGCTATGAAACTGCAGCCCGGATATGACATCGTGGTCAGTAACCCACCTTTTTTCAACAACAGTCTTCTTGGCCCGGCTGAATCAAAAAACATAGCTCGACACACAGTGACGCTGCGCTATGAGGATCTGCTGCAAGTTGCTGCAAACAACCTGGCACCGGGCGGCTTCATCTCGGTATTATTGCCTGCGGAAGAGCACAAGATATGGGCGGAGCTTTGTGAAAGGGAGGGATGGTACATCTACAAAACGCTGAACATCATTCACCGGCCTGGCGGTGTGGCGAAAAGAAACATCAGCCTGGCCAGCAGGACAAAATTACCGGCCACGGAACAGGACCTGCATATCTATGATCCCGGCAATAACTACTCGGCTGAATTCCGGCTAATGATGCAGGATTTTTACCTGGCTTTCTGAATTATTTTTTCTTGCGTCCGTTTTTGGGAGGCCGCTTCTTGGGCTTACCATATTTCTCGCGCATTTTATCGGCATGGCGGATCTTCAGAGGCACCTTCTTATTCTTTTCCAGTTTTTCATGAAATGCCCCGCCAGATTCTTCGCGCTTTGGTAATGCAATCAGGTATTCCTTCATTTTTACCTTAGGCTTTTCATCGTCGGTGAGCACATCCGATATCTCGAGATCGGCCGGTAAGGAAACAACCGGCACCTCGTAGCTCATCAGTTGCTCAATTGCCTGCAGGTATTCCACTTCGCGATCGGCGGTGAAAGTGATGGCAATACCCTTTTTATCGGCCCTGCCTGTACGCCCTATGCGATGCACATAGTGTTCTGCAACGTCGGGAGTATCAAAATTGATAACATGCGACACCCCGGCAACGTCTATACCCCGCGCTATGATATCGGTAGCAATGATGAAGCGATAACCACCGGCAAGGAATTGTTTTACTGTGTTAAAGCGAAAGTTCTGATCCTTGTTGGAGTGAATGATACCCATCTGCCCTTCAAATGCGGGCAGCAATTGTTCATAAACGTCATCGGCCATTGCGCGCGTTTCCACGAATACCATCACCTTGCTCATGGCATCGTTCTGCAGCAGCAATCGCAACAGGTTGATCTTGGTATTGAAGTTCGGAACGCGGTACACCGACTGTTCTATATTGGCGAGCGGCGTACCTACGGGCGTAGCCTCAATGCGTACCGGCGCATTGAAAAAGTCGTGCATGAGCGCCTCCACTTCGTCAGTTATGGTAGCAGAGAACATCAGGTTCTGGCGTCGTTCCGGCAGCAATTCCAGGATGTTACTGAGCTGTTTACGGAAGCCCAGGTTCAGCATCTCATCCATCTCATCGATGACCAGCTTCTTTATATTCTTGAGCTTCAAAGCGCCGTGATACACGAGATCGAGCAGGCGGCCGGGTGTGGCTACCACTATATCGCATCCATTTTCGACAGGTGCTATCTGTGTTTTCATGTTTACGCCACCAAACGCTGCAACCGCTTCAACGTTCATGTATGGAGTAAGCTGCTTTATTGCGTCCACTACCTGCACTACCAGCTCCCTTGTCGGCACTATGACCAATATCTGCGGGAAGCGGTCTTTGGCAAATTTCCACATGCGCAGGCAGGGAAGCAGGTAAGCGAATGTTTTACCAGTGCCGGTTTGCGCGATGCCGCAAACGTCTTTTCCGGACATGATCACGGAAAATGCCTTTTGCTGTATGGCGGTAGGTTCTTTCAAGCCCAGCTCGTCGAGCGCCTTGAGCAGCGAACTGTTCAGATTCAGATCATTGAATGTCATGCGGTGCAAAGGTAACCCGGACGGGCCAATAATAGGGCCGAAGCGCAAGAACTAAAAAGCCACGATGAATTCGCTCCCCTCGTTCAGCTTGCTGTGCAGCTCAATATGCCCACCGGTAGATTCGATCTGAGCCCTGGTCATGAACAGGCCGACGCCTTTACTGTCGTACCCTTCGTGAAAGACCTGATTGAGTTTGAATACCCGGTCGGCGAACCGATCCATATCTATGCCCAGCCCATTGTCTTTGACACTCAGCCGCACTTCATCCCCAATTTTACGGGTGGACACCACGATCCGTGGCTGAATATCCGTACGGCAGTATTTTATTGCATTGCTGATGAGGTTATAAAGGATGCTTTCCAGGTACACTTTGGGATAGACGATCTCCTCCACTTCAATATCAAATACCAGGTCCACGTGTTTCTGATATATATCTGCCAGAAAATGGATCATAACCCCCTCTCCTATCTTACGGAAATTGCAGGTCTCATAAGGGATGTCCCTGTTCAGCCTGATGCGGGACAATTCGAGCAGCACATTCAGTTCGTCGAGCAGCGTGATGCTTGCATCCCTTATCAAAGCCAGGGCCTGTTCGCGGCCAAACATTTCAGACTCTTCGGCCAGTAATTTTATATTGCCTGCCGGGCCGCGCAGGTTATGGGCAATAATGCTATTCAACTCTTCCAATTGGGTTATTTTACCCATCAGACTCATGGTAGCCGTTTCTAACTCAGCATTTTTGTGCGCCAGCTCCTGCGACAGTTCCTTTTTCTCGCTGATATCAACAATATCGCAGATAAAGTATTTAGGGCTGTTATCTGCATTACGGACTATTGACACAGTAAGCAAAGTGGTAATGATCCTCCGCGTTTTGGAAACATAGCGCTTCTCCAGCGTGTAATTATCTATTTCGCCGGCCACCAGCTTCTGAACATAGGGCATGTCCAGATCAACATCATCTTCAAAAGTGATGTCGCGATAATGAAGCTTCACTAATTCATCGCGTGTGTAGCCCGTCATTTTGCAAACCACGTCATTCACCTCCAGCCAGACACCGCCAGGCCCCAGCAGCGCCTTGCCGATAGCAGAAAAATTGAACAAATTGGCAAATGTCTCGCGGCTTACTTTCAATTCGGCTTCGGCCATTTTTCGCTGGTTGATGTCTTTATGCGTGCCGATCATTCTGAGCACCCCACCTTTATCATCCCGCGACACCACTACCCCACGGCTCAATATCCACTTATAATTTCCGTCCTTGCAGCGATAACGCAGTTCAGCCGAATAAACGGTTGTTGCACCCGCATAATATTTGCTCATGGCCTCGTGCGCAGCTATGTTGTCATCCGGGTGAAGAATGTTCAGCCATTCGCCCACGGTTGTTATCTCGTCTTCCGTGTAACCAAAGATCCGTCTCCACTGATCAGAAAAAGACATCTTACCGCTGACGACATCGAGATCCCACATGCCATCACCGGATGCATCCAGGGCCAGTTTCCACTTATCTTCGGTGATCGCAGATGCCACCTGCACATCTTTCGACTCAATAAGCACGAAAACATGTCCGGGAGTTGGATGGCTGTTCAATATCCTGATAATATCCTGGCTGTTACTATCGTCACTGGTATAAGACAAGCAGGTGTTGCTGCCCGTACGGAACACCTCAGCTACCTTTACTGCCATCTCTGCAAAGACCGGATGTCCACCAATCCCACCCAGGTTAATACCCACCTGTAGTCCGGAGACCGGAAATCCGTTATGACCGTTATCCTGCTTCCACAGGTAGTTTATTGTTCCGTCTGCACAAACGTCTGCAACCAGCCAACCAATTCCCAATAAGGTGCGTGCGATATTATCAATGTGCCGGTCTACCATAATTATCGGTAATAAATAAACTAAGAAGGCCGCCAGGGCTTGAATCAATGGTAGAAGAGTGCTACAAATGTAACATCATAAAATTAAAAACAAAATAACTTAACTGATTGTTATTTTGACAAATTCTGAATTATTTCTATTGATAATTTTTTAGCCCATATTTCATATTCTTTGCCGGAAGGATGAAGGCCATCTGCGGCAAGGAATGCTTCTTTGGGGGCATTGATGCGCGTGCTTTGTGTGATCTCGATGAAGTGACAATGTTTAGCCTCAGTGATATGCTGCTGGGCAGCATTATAGGCATCGATCTCAGTGGCGATGAGAGCGCGGTCGCGGCCTTCGGCGAACGGGGTTGCACCCCAGTCCGGAATTGATAAAACGAACACACGGCGCGGATCTCCGCCGGCAAAATTTATTGCCTGGTTCAGCAGTTGCGTGAATTCCTGTTTGTAGTTCTCAACGTCGCGGCCCCTATACTGGTTGTTGACCCCAATGAGCAATGTGACGAAAGAAAATGTATCTGTGATATTATGCTCGCGGATGGACGCAGCAAGTTCGTCGGTTGTCCAGCCGGTGGTGGCTATGATGACGGGATCTGCAACATCTACGTGTTGTGCGCGAAGCAGCCGCACCGCCTGGTGCGGAAAGTTATCCTGTGCGGGAACCTGCTCTCCGATGGTATAAGAATCTCCTAAAGCCAGATACGAATACATATGCTTGGGTTTGAGTGTGCGGGCATAAAGCGAGGATGCGATAACACATCCGGCAGCAATAATAACCAACAATGACCTGAAATTACGCATAAGCAGCGTTCTACTGCTTATATACGGTCACTTGATGTAAATTGTTTTGACATTGACAAATTCCCGGATACCGAGCGACCCAATCTCCCTGCCATAGCCGCTGTTCTTAATGCCGCCAAAAGGCAACCGGGGATCGGAGTGCACGAAATCGTTGACAAAACAACTGCCCGCCTCCAACTCATTCAACGCCAGCTTCTCGGCACGGGCACGGTTTCCGGACAGGATAGCCCCTCCGAGGCCATAAATACTGTCGTTGGCGATGCGCAGTGCATCCTTCTCGTTCTTAGCCTCAATGATGGCAGCCACAGGCCCGAATAATTCCTCGTCATAAGCCGGCATTCCTTTCTTAACGTTAGTGAGCACAGTTGGCGGATAATATGCGCCGGGGGTTTCAGGTATCACTCCGCCGCACAATAACTTAGCGCCCTGTTCCATGCTTTTCACTACCTGTTCGTGCAGTTGATCGCGCAGATCAACGCGTGCCATGGGGCCCACTTTCATGGCTTCGTTCATAGGATCGCCGAAGGTTGCTGCCTGCATTTTTACGGTCATGGCTTTTTCAAACGCCTTGCGAATACTCTTCACTACAACGAACCGCTTTGCGGCCACACAACTTTGCCCGCTGTTTTTGAGCCTGCCGTTGACGCATATCTCAGCAGCCTTATCAATGTCCACATCTTCCAGTACGACATAGGCATCGCTTCCACCCAATTCCAGCACCTGTTTTTTGAGATTCCGGCCGGCAGCCTCGGCTACCTTCCTCCCGGCCTGTGTGCTGCCGGTAAGCGTAACCGCGACTATAGCGGGGTGTTCTATCAACTTCTCCATCCTGTCAGACGGCAGCAAAAGTGTATGAAACAAACCCCTGGCTCCGTCGACACTATTGATGACCTGCTCAATGGCGAGGGCGCAACCGCTTACGTTGGATGCATGTTTCATTACCATTACATTACCGGCCATAGCGGCAGGGGCAAAGGCCCTGAATACCTGCCAGTAGGGGAAATTCCAGGGCATGATAGCCAGAATAACCCCCAAAGGCCTGAAGGCCACATAGCTTTTGCGTGCATCTGTTGCTACAGGTTCATCGGCCAGGAATGCCGCGCCATTCTTTGCATAGTATTCGAGTGTCTGGGCGCATTTTTCCACTTCTTCGCGGCTCTGTTGTATCGGCTTGCCCATTTCTCCGGTTGCCAGGCGGCTAAGATGTGCGCTGTTCTTGCGAAGTGCTTTTGCGATATTTTTAAGTACGGCGCCCCTTTTGTTATAGGACATTGTTCGCCATTCTTCAAAAGCTGACTGTGCTTTTTTTATGGCTTTTTCAACTTTAGCCTCACCGGTTATCGAATAAGAAGCAATTTGCTGGCCGGTGGCGGGGTTGATGGATACGAGCTGATCAGACATAGCGTGGTGAATTGGATGATAAAGTTAGGCAGCTTAGTGTGAAGGAAATTCCAAAAACCAAATTCCAAATCCCAAATTCCAAATCCCAAATTCCAAATCCCAAATCCCAAATTCCAAATCCCAAATTCCAAATTCCAAATTCCAAATTCCAAATCCCAAATTCCAAATTCCAAATTCCAAATTCCAAATTCCAAAAGACAAATTCCAAAAGACAAATTCCAAATCCCAAAAGACAAATTCCAAATCCCAAAAGACAAATTCCAAATCCCAAATCCTAAATCCCAAATTCCAAATCCCAAAAGACAAATTCCAAATTCTAAAATCCAAATTCCCAATTCCGGGTATCGACATTCAGCATGTTTTCAATATTGGGAGCGGTTAAAAAAGAGGGTGTTTGTTTGGAATTTGGAATTTGAACTTTGGGATTTGGCGTTGCCATAGATTACTTTTGCACCGTTTAAGCCATTTATATATGCGTTTGGGAATCTTCAGCCTTTGTGCGATAGTACTAATATCTTCATGTGCCAGGACGCGCATTAAAGACCACCCGGAGTGGGGAAAAGAGTTTGAGAACTATGGCATCAAAGACGCATGCTTCATTATGCGCGACCACAACCATGAATCTATCCAGTATTACAACCAGGCAAGGTGCACGCAACGCTTCCTGCCTGCATCCACATTCAAGATATTCAATTCGCTTGTAGCACTTTATACTGCTGTGGCCCCGGATGAGCACCTGATGATCAAATGGGATGGCGTTCACCGCCGCACAGACTGGGACACGGATATGACCATGCAGCAGGCCTTTAAGGTGAGCTGCGTGCCTTATTACCAGGAAATTGCCCGCCGTATAGGCCAGGGCAGAATGCAGCACTACCTGGATACCGTTAAATATGGCAATATGACCATAGGCGGCGCTATTGATACCTTCTGGCTCAACAACAGCCTCCAGATATCGGCCGATGAGCAGATCGGATTTCTGAAGAAAATGTATTTCTACGAACTGCCGTTTGACGAGCGCACGCAACGTATAGTGAAGGGCATGATGCTTCGTGAAGAGACGCCACAGTACAAATTATATTATAAGACCGGCATGGGCCGTAAGGGCGACAACTATGTGTATTGGGTAGTAGGATTTGCAGAAAGGACGGTGCATATGAAAGAGCTGGAAGGTTCCATGAATAAAGCTGACTTCAGGGAGTATCCGTACTTTTTTGCAGAGAATTTTGAGTTACCTGCCAGCGATACCACTAAAGAATGGACGCAGGTGCGCATAGATGTGCTCAAAAACATTTTGCGCGACTATGAGGTGCTGCCTAAATAATATAGTGAATGTGATGGAATGCGGCAATGTGAGCAATGTGGGAGAATGTGATAAATATGGTGAATGTGACAAATGTGCAAATGTTTCCAAATGTTTCCAAATATTTAGAGACAGGGTTAGTAGTGGGTATGCATGTAACTTCGGATCATTAGTTCACTCTATAAAACTTGCCGGGCAGGGTACGTACAAGCCCCTGCATTTCCAATTGCAGCAGTGTAGCCGCGAGCAATGAACTGGAGAGATCCGTCTGGTGATACAATTCATCGGCATGCACCTGGTCTTTGCTCTGCAGTAAGTTCATGATCTTCTCTTCTTCGGGTGTCAGTGCTACAAATAGTTGCTTCTGCACGGCCTTCTTTTTGCGCTTATCGTTCCAGTTCATCAATTCCAGCAGATCATCTGCATTAGTGATCATTGCGGCTACGTTGGTGCGGATCAGGTCGTTGCAACCGGCGCTGCGTGTATCGCCCACCCTTCCCGGAAAAGCGGCCACATCGCGGTTATAGCTACTGGCCATGTGCGCAGTAATGAGTGCGCCGCCGGCTTTATTGCTTTCTACTACTATGGTAACATCGCTGAGTCCTGCTACGATGCGATTGCGCATAGGAAAATTGCTTTTATCGGGCAATGTACCGGAGGGAAACTCGGTGAGCACACCACCATTCTCCACCATTTGCCGTGCCAGTTCTTTGTTGCCTGGCGGATATATCCGGTCCAACCCATGCCCCAGCACGCCTACCGTTGGCACACCTGCGTGCACGCTTTGCCTGTGTGCAATAGCATCGATACCGAGCGCAAGGCCGCTGACGATCAGCAATCCTTCAAGGCCTTGCAGGTCTGCAACCAGGTCTTCGCACAACTTTGCGCCGTAGTCTGTGTTCTTGCGGGTGCCAACAATAGCCACTATACGCGCGGCATCGAGATCGGCATTACCCCTGGAAAAGAGCACCAGCGGCGCATCCAGGCAGTTGGCCAGCCGCCGCGGATATTGGCCGCCCAGTAAATAAGTGCTGACCTTATTTTTTGCAACAAATGCCAGTTCTTTTTCGGCAGCCTTATACACATCCGCATCCTTAAATGCCCGTGCTTTTGTCTCGCCGATGCCGTCCGTCTGCTTCAGCTCTTTTATTGGCGCTTTGAATACCTGGGCGGCGCTGCCGAAACGCTCCAGCAGCAACCGCCCGGTGCGGGCGCCGATGCCGGGTACATTGGTGAGGGCCAGTTGATAAAACAGTTCTTCGCTTTCGTCTTTTGGTAACATAGTTTATGGGTAATAGATGGTGGTTTGTTTGAGGACGTTAAAAATCGCATTTTTGTGCAAGCAATTATATAAAGCATGAAAAATTTCCTTCTGACCGCGCTACTTATTCTGAGCATTGCCCCTGTTTATGCCAAACAAGCCAAACACAAAAAGAAAAAAGCCAAGCCGGCCATAGAGTCGGTCACCCTGCACCGGACGGCGTGCTTTGGCCGCTGCCCCGATTATACCGTCGAGATCAGCAATGATGGGTGGGTCACTTACACAGGCATACGGTTTACTCCGGATACGGGTGTATTCCGCAAGAATATAGGCAAGAGCGTTGCGGCCGGTATCATGAGCCGCCTGCAGACCAACCGGGTGGACACGTGCCGCAATCTTTACGAGAACCGCATACCTGACCTGCCGGGGATCACCTATACTATACAGTTTGCCGACAGCACAAAGAAGATATCCAACGCCAATTTCGGGCCTACCTTCCTTTCGCAAACCGCAGATGACATAGATAAGCTGGGCAGGAAATCGGCGGAAAACAATGAGGGCTGGAAGAAAGTGGCCGCTAAAAAAACAAAATAACGAATCATGCAGCACTGGGAGCTTTTGCTGTTTTTCATGGTTGTCGCCTTCATCTACTCTTCGGTAGGTTTTGGCGGGGGCTCCAGCTACCTGGCCATCCTTAGCCTGTATCATCTCCCTGTTGCCGAAATGAAACTAACCGCGCTTACCTGCAATATCATTGTGGTTGTGGGCAGCAGCATCTTATTTGTGCGTAACAAACAGGTAAATTTCAGGAAGATATTGCCAGTAGTCATTCTTAGCGTGCCCATGGCCTACGTGGGCGGCAAGCTGCCGGTAAGCGAAAATGTATTCTTCCTCACGCTTGGCGTCAGCCTCCTGCTTGCATCCATTTTATTGTGGATAAAGACCCGCTCTGCCGAGCCAGAGGCAACTGAACATAAGGGCGCTGAATACGTGAAGGACGGGCTTATTGGCGGTGGCATTGGTTTTCTGTCGGGCATGGTTGGGATAGGCGGCGGTATCTTTCTGTCGCCGATACTGAATTTAATGAAATGGGACTCTGCGAAAAAGATAGCTGCCACAGCCGCCATATTCATCCTTGTCAATTCCATTTCCGGCATTGCGGGGCAGTTGTCCAAAGGCGCTCCTGGCGTTAACTATGGTCAGATAGGCCTTTTATGTGCGGCCGTGCTGGTTGGCGGGCAGATCGGATCGCGGATAGGCATTCAAAAGTTCAACCCGCTGGCAGTGCGGCGCGTTACAGCCATCCTTGTTTTTGCTGCCGGCGTAGAAGTATTACTGAAACACCTGCATACACATTAATATGAAGGTCAATTTACTTGCATTCGGCATAGCCAGGGAGCTGATGGGGACGTCGCAAACAATGCTTGAACTTCCTGATGATGCCACTGCGGCTATTGTGCGGCAGGAACTGGAACACCGTTATGACCAACTTAAAAAGCTGACTACCTATGCCATAGCAGTGAACAGTGCCTATGCGCAGCCAGACACCCGCGTGAAGGACGGGGACGAAATAGCGATCATTCCACCAGTTAGCGGAGGATAGATGACAGACATACAGCTATATGACCAACCGATAAATGTGGATGCCTGCATCAGCAAGGTGATGTCGCCGGAATGCGGCGGCATTGATGTGTTCATAGGTACGGTGCGCAATGCAACCAGGGGACGCCCGGTAATGCGGCTGGAATTTGAAGCCTATGTGCCAATGGCCATTGCTGAGATGCAAAAGATAGCAGCGGAAATAATGCAGCGCTGGCCGGTTTTGCATGTCGTCATCCATCATAGAACCGGGGTATTGGCCATTGGCGAGGTGCCGGTGGTGATCGCTGTAGCGGCGGCGCACCGGGATGCGGCCTTTGAAGCATGCAGGTTTGCCATAGATACGCTGAAACGGACCGTCCCCATCTGGAAAAAGGAAGTTTATGCGGATGGCGAGATATGGGTAGCAGCTCATCCTTAGTGCCTTTTATACTTTTATTAGCTGTTTTTCTGCTAATTTTACTTTGGTTCCTTATTTATATTTCCGAATAACAGAGTTCAACTATGGTGAAGCGTTTTTCCGTGGTAGTGTTGCTGATTTGCTGCATGATGATGCCCGCTCTAAAAGTAGCTGCGCAAACCGATGATGCCGACGGCTTCCGCGATTTTCAGTATTCGTGCGAGCGGGTGTCGAATGCCATTAAGAAATACAATGATACACTGGCAAAGGAGTTCAAAAAAAAGAATGTTGCCTATCCGCCAAAAGACATTTTCTTACGGGTATTTAAGGCGCAGAACGAACTGGAATTGTGGGCGCGCAACAACGAGAACAGCGAATACAAGATGATCAAATTGTATCACATTTGTGCGCTATCTGGCATGCTGGGCCCTAAACGGGCCGAAGGCGACCACCAGGTGCCGGAAGGGTTTTATTTTATAGAAGATTTTAATCCGAGGAGCGATTACTACCTGTCCATGCTGCTGAACTACCCTAACTTTTCTGACAACATGCAGGGGTCAACCGCCCGCAAGGGAGGTGATATCTATATTCACGGCGGGTGTGTGACGGTGGGCTGTATGCCTATGACCGACGAAGGCATACAGGAGTTATATACTGTATGCCTGAACGCGAAGGTGAACGGAGAGGAGAATATTCCGGTGCACATCTTCCCGACCCGTTTCAATAAGAACGGTCTTGCCTACCTGAACAAGGCTTATGGCTCTGATGCCGGCAAGCAGGAATTCTGGCAGTCGCTGCGCAGCAGCTACGACTATTTTGAAAAGAACCATAAGCTATTGCCGGTGATGTACACGCCGGATGGGAAGTACACGAATTGATTCAATCTGAATTTCAAGAAAATCAGCCCCCTCGTACAAACCGGATATTTTATACTTTTGCTGCAAATTTTCTGATAGATAGTGCGTAACTGGTGGTGGAAAATAGTATGTATTGTGCTGCTGGGTTATACGGTTGTCGGCGGCTTGCTGATGCCTGTGCCCCGGCTCGACATCCTTAATGAAACGATCCGCAACCTTTACTTCCATGTGCCCATGTGGTTCACGATGCTGGTGCTGTATGGCTGCGCCTTTGTGTATTCCATAAAATACCTGCGGAGCAATGATCTGAAAGACGACCTGTATGCTGTGCAACTCACCAATACCGGTATATTCTTCAGCATATTGGGTATGGCGACGGGGATGGAATGGGCGCAGTTTACGTGGGGGGCGGCCTGGAGCAATGACCCGAAGCAACTGGGCACTGCCATGAGTATGCTTATCTATTTTGCCTACCTGATCTTGCGCAGCGGTATTAAGGATGAAGAGAAACGTGCCAAGATCAGCGCCGTTTATAATGTATTTGCCTTTGCCATGATGATACCGCTCATCTTCATCCTGCCGCGTATGGTGGATTCCCTGCACCCGGGCAATGGCGGCAATCCTGCATTCAAACAATACGACCTGGACAGCAATATGCGGATGGTATTCTACCCCGCAGTTGCCGGCTGGATAGGGCTGGGCCTTTGGATCGCTTCGCTGAAGATACGCACGGCCCTACTGAACCACGAAGAGGAACAAATGGAATTTGATTTTGAAAAATGACGGACCTATGCGCAAACTTTCATTGACCCTGTTATTATTAATTTCGACTACAATATATTGCCAGGCACAGGCTACGCAAATGGCCGATGAGATGCGTTCAAATGGCAAAATATATGTTGTGGTTGCCGTATTAGCGACTATCTTTGCGGGGATTTTGATCTACCTCGTGATGCTTGACCGCAAGATCACCAGGCTTGAAAAACAAAGAAAATAATATAATTATTCACACTTAAACATTTTTATGGTGGAAACAGCAACTACCACGCAAGAACAGCACTACAGTTTTTTCCAGGGCGTAGAGCGCAATTTTGACAAAGCAGCCAAGTACACACGCTTTGAAGCAGGTATCCTTGAGCAGATCAAGGCCTGCAACTCTGTTTACCGCATGAAATTCCCGGTTCGTATCGGCGACAATATAGAAGTAATTGAAGCTTACCGCGTGCAGCACTCGCATCACAAGCTGCCATGTAAAGGTGGTATCCGCTACAGCATGGATGTGAACCAGGATGAGGTGATGGCGCTTGCTGCCCTTATGACGTACAAATGTGCGATCGTGAACGTGCCTTTTGGCGGCGGTAAAGGTGGCATCAAGATCAACCCGAAGAAATACACTGCGTTTGAACTGGAAAAGATCACGCGCCGTTATGCATCAGAACTGGTGAAGAAGAATTTCATCGGCCCCGGCATAGATGTTCCTGCTCCTGACTACGGAACAGGCGCACGCGAAATGAGCTGGATAGTGGACACCTACGCTTCCCTGAAACCGGGCGAAGTGGATGCTATGGCGTGTATCACCGGTAAGCCTGTAACACAGGGCGGTGTTCGTGGTCGCACAGAAGCAACCGGCCTGGGTATCTATTACGGTATCCGCGAAGTGGTATCTTTTGAAGAAGACATGAAGAAACTGGGCCTCACTACAGGTATCGCCGGCAAGCGCGTTATCGTTCAGGGTCTGGGCAATGTGGGCTACCATGCTGCCAAATTCTTCTACGACAATGGTGCTATCATCGTTGGCCTGGCAGAATATGAAGGCGGTATCTACAGCGAAAAAGGACTTGACCTCTATAAAGTGGTTGACCATCGCAAATCGACCGGTTCTATCCTCGGTTTCCCTGGTGCTACCGATGTTAAGAACAGCTACGAGACCATGGAAATGGATTGCGACATCCTGATACCTGCAGCATTGGAAAACGTGATCAACGCAAGTAATGCAGACCGCATTAAAGCAAAGATCATTGGTGAAGGTGCGAACGGCCCTCTGACCCCTGAGGCTGACGAAATACTCGGCAAGAAGGGTGTGATGATCATCCCTGACATGTACCTGAATGCTGGTGGTGTAACCGTATCTTACTTTGAGTGGCTGAAGAACCTGAGCCACGTACGTTTCGGACGTATGGACAAGCGCTTCAGCGAAAACCAGAACTCTACTATTCTGACCGCTGTAGAGAACATGACCGGCAAGAAAGCTACCGACGTAGAGCGCAAGCAGATACAGCACGGCCCTGAAGAGGCTGACCTGGTTTATTCCGGCCTGGAAGACACTATGATCGGTTCTTATCACGAGATCCGCGACGAGTGGGTTCGCCTGGAACAAAAGGTGGATATGCGTACTGCGGCATTCGTAGTGGCCATCAATAAAGTAGGCGTTTCTTACGAAGAGCTGGGTATATTCCCATAGTAGTTTTTCATACTCAATATTCAAAAACCACCCGCACAGCGGGTGGTTTTTTTCTTTTAGTGCTTTCGAAAGTAAAAAATGAGCTTAGTGACGAGACGAAGAAAATCATACAACCAGCAAGCGAGAGAAAAACATTCAGCATACCTACCATATCACATTTCCAGCCGCCTCAATACCCACTTTATCGCATGCTCCCGTAAATGCGGGGCCTGATTGAGTCTTACGTAACTGATAATGGCCATCTTGATATCGTCCACAAGTAAACCGAGGTGTTGCTTGTGCATTACATCAGCGAGATAATTCTGCTCCCACCGCGTACCCAGGTCCATGTACTGCGGGTTAGCGCCCTTCTTTTGCTTCATCTGGTCGTATTGGAGCCAGTCGTTCGTATCCGTTGTCGCATTGTCCATATCAGCCCGTTTTATGGCACAAATCTATTGACACCAAACGGCACCCGGCAGGGGAAAACAGACCTCCTGCAACCGCTATTTTTCACGCACCATCAAACGCCGCCGCCCGTGCAGAATGCCATCAATCACCTACAAAATGGCCACTTTTCACTTATTAAAGTCGGGAAAGAATTTTACTTTCATCATCAGAAAAACAACCGATCATGGCGTATCCATTCCAGGTAAAGACCTACGAAGAATATAAAGAGGCCTATGCACGCAGCGTAGCAGATCCGGAGGGCTTCTGGGCATCTGTGGCAGAACACTTTGCATGGAAGAAAAAGTGGGATAAAGTGCTGGAGTGGAACTTCAGAGAACCGGATATGAAGTGGTTTGCCGGAGGCAAGCTGAACATTACCGAGAACTGCCTGGATCGCCACCTGGAATCGCTGGGCGACAAGCCCGCACTGATCTGGGAGCCCAATGACCCTAAAGAAGCCAACCGGACGATCACCTATAGAGAACTGCACCAAAAAGTGAATGAGTTTGCGCGTGTGCTGCTGAACAATGGCATAAAAAAAGGCGACCGTGTGTGCATCTACATGGGCATGGTACCTGAACTGCCCATAGCCATGCTGGCCTGCGCACGCATTGGCGCCATACACTCTGTTATTTTTGGCGGCTTCAGTGCGCAAAGCATAGCCGACCGCCTGCAGGACGCACACTGCACCTGCATTGTAACTGCCGACGGCGCTTACAGGGGCAGTAAAGACATCCCGTTAAAGAACATTATAGATGATGCATTGATCGCATGCCCTTTTGTAGAAAAAGTGATCGTGCTCACCCGCACCCGCACCCCAATGAGCATGATCAACCACCGCGATGTATGGTGGGGTGATGAGATAGACCGGGTGATAGAAGATGGCAACGGCATGGTTGCGCCCGAGGTGATGGACAGCGAGGACCCATTGTTCATCCTGTACACATCCGGATCTACAGGCAAGCCCAAGGGCGTGGTGCACAGCACTGCAGGCTACATGGTCTATACCACTTATTCCTTTGTCAACGTATTCCAGTATCAGCCGGGTGAAATACACTTCTGTACGGCAGACATAGGCTGGATAACCGGCCATACCTATATCCTGTATTCAGTGCTTTGTGCAGGCGGCACATCGCTGATGTTTGAGGGCGTGCCAACCTACCCCGATGCAGGCCGTTTTTGGGAGATCATAGATAAGTACAAGGTCAACATTCTGTACACTGCGCCTACGGCGATACGCAGCCTGATGGCCTTTGGGCTGGACCCACTGCAGGGCCGCGACCTGAGCAGCCTACGTGTGCTTGGCACCGTAGGCGAGCCCATCAACGAGGAAGCCTGGCATTGGTATGATGAGCACATAGGCAAACGAAAATGCCCGATTGTGGATACCTGGTGGCAGACCGAGACCGGCGCGGCCATGATCACTAATCTGGCGGGCGTAACACCCGCCAAAGCATCGTATGCCACCCTACCGCTGCCGGGCATTCAGCCTGTTCTTGTTGATGAAAAGGGTAATGAGATAAAGGGCAACGATGTAAGCGGCAACCTGTGCATCAAGTTTCCGTGGCCATCCATCATCCGCACCACCTGGGGCGATCATGAGCGCTGCCGCCTGAATTATTTTGCCACATACGATAACATGTATTTTACCGGCGATGGGTGCTATCGTGATGAGCATGGCTTCTACCGCATTACCGGACGTGTGGATGACGTGCTGAATGTAAGCGGGCACCGCATTGGCACCGCCGAGGTAGAGAACGCTATCAATATGCATACTGGTGTCATAGAAAGCGCGGTAGTGGGTTACCCGCACGAGCTGAAGGGCCAGGGCATCTATGCATTCGTGATCATCGAACACCACCCGCATACCGATATGCTGCTGATGAAACAGGATATCATGCAAACAGTAGCCCGCATTATTGGCCCCATTGCCAAACCAGACAAGATACAATTTGTGAATGGCCTGCCCAAGACACGCAGTGGCAAGATCATGCGCCGCATACTGCGCAAAATAGCTGAAGGGGAATTAAACAACCTTGGCGACACCAGCACGCTTCTGGATCCGGCCATTGTGCCGCAAATAGTTGAGGGAAAAATATAAACGGTGGGCGCGCGCTAACTCTGGTCAGCTCTTCAGCTCGGCCATTATTTTTCTGATCCTGGCATCGAGAGAGGGGATACCCTCCTCCTGCAGCTTTACCATCATGCTATAGAACGGCGCCATGCTGCCGGGATCTTGATATACCATCTCGTACAATGCCTGTAGCGCATTTACCCTCACGAGCTTCGAATTACGTTTTTCTTTTGCCCAGGCCATCAGCAGCGACCATGCCTTACGCCACTCCTCTGTTTGCAGCCGAAGGCGAGGCAGCAACAGCGCCAGGTGCCACTTCATCTCTTTATAAAAAGCGTTTTCACACATCTTCAGCAATTCAATTTTGTGCGTCTGCAGCAATTCCGGACGTGCCACTGTCAATTTTTCAATAGCGTCAGCAGCCCGCATTGCTACCAACCTGTCGGCATGCGCCATACAACCAAACAGTACATCAAAGTCTTCCTGGGTTACTACAAACTCCGCCAGTTCATTGCTTCGACCTATAGAGCGTCTGTCGCCGCCGGATAATATCTCCGCCAGTCCGTCAACAGTCCAATACATGTTCATACATGTAAGCTACCCACTTTATACAACAAAAATACTGACCCCCGTCATCCCGGAAAATAATTCCGTTCACGCGCCAGGCAAGTACTATGTGCCGGTCATAAAAAATAGGCTATTTCTATGCGTTTATGTGATAATTGTTCCCCAACTTTATCCATCCTGCAAGTAACTTTGCATGCAGTTCCATAGGAAAGGACGAAATATCATTCCGATCAAAAAAGAATCCGTTATTATGTGCGCGCAGAATACACAGACACGAAGCCGGTTTTCATCTATAGTGGGCAATAAATGCCCCCGCTGCAGAGAGGGGAACCTTTTTCTCCATAACAGCGCCTATCGCCTGAAGGGCGTGACCGATATGCCGGAGCACTGCCCTGTTTGCGGCCAGCAGTATGAATTGCAGACAGGTTTTTATTTTGGCACCGGCTATGTGGCTTATGGGCTGTCAGTGGCACTGATCGCGCTTTCGTGCGTGGTGTGGTCTATTTTCTTAGGCATTCCGTTCAAGGACAACAGTGTATTTACCTGGCTGGCAGTTACCGGCGTATTGCTGATCGCACTGCAGCCGTTGCTGCAACGGCTTTCCCGCTCCATCTGGATCGCGATCTTCGTAAAATATGATGCTGACTGGAAGTTGCACAACCAAAATGCTGTGTCGGCATAAAGATCAATAAAAGGCCCTGTTCTCCTTATTGATGAGGAAGCAAAATACCTCGCCGGGGCCGTGCACCCCTACTACCAGTGTTTTTTCAATATCTGCGGTGCGGCTGGGCCCGGTATTCAGATTGATCATAGATGGAAGGTCGTTGCCATAGCGCTTTTTGAGGCGGGCGAATGCGTCGTCAATATCGTTGACCACCTGGTTAATATAAGCAACAACAATATGCACAGGGTAGAACACAGGCGCGGTGCGCCCCATGTGCTGCCTGCTGCTGAACAGGAATGAGCCTGTCCGCGCAACTACAGCCTCACACCCCGTGATGCATGCATCTGCACCGTCACTGCCACCATCTGCCGGAGCAACAATATTCAGCTTCTGATGATAAAATGCGGCGCTCAGGCTATCTTCAGCACATAGCATTTGCTCCCATCCACGACTTTCATACAGCATGAATATGTCATGCACCATTTGCTCTTCGCTGTCGCAGAAAACAAATTTTCCACCCAACGCAATGAAAGCTTCAGCAAACGTTTCTTCCGGCGTATCCGAAGGCACGCTATAAATGCGCTGTATCTCCTTTTCAGCTTCCGGAAATGGCATAGGAACAGACTCCTCGCTGAGGCTGCGACGTATGCGTGCCAGTATATTTTCTCTTGCCTTAGATGTCTTCAGGATCTGCACCTTGCAAATGTAATCGGTTTGCCTGAAACACATGCATGCTCCAGGCAAACACGATCAGTGACTTCGGGACCAAGATAGTATCACATCTCAACTACGGGTCACTTCTTACCTGCAAGCTTCCATTTGATGGAAAAATTCACAACCCTGCCGTCAACAGGTGCCCACAATGGCTTGAACATGGGATCCTGGATGGACCCGGTATATACGGATTCTTCCTTCGTCATGCGGTAATCCAGAAGGTTCTCGCAATTGAGCACCAGCGTCACGTGGCTGCCTATGTTCCGCATGATCATCAGCGCCATCATCATGTAAGATGGCGTCGGGGTGCCGTCATACCTGTATTGTGTGCCTATATAGGAGCCCTCCAGCCCGAACCTCCATTTCTCTTCGATTTCCTTCACCACCACAAACGCAAGCCGGTTGCGCGGTGTCAATGGCACATATTGATCACTGACCGCATAGTGCATGCGTGCATCTGTGTAGGTATAGCCGGCATACAGTTCCCACTTTTTCACCACGCCTTTCACATAAGTGTCGAAGCCCATTGTGGTTACCGGCTTCTTTTCATTAACCAGTTCTACACGATCAAGCAAACTATCAGTAACAAACTGAATAGGGTTGCTTACCGTTGTAAGGAAGAACGCATGGTTGATGAACAGTGTATGTTCCTTATCCCATTCTTTTTTATAGTTACCCTCCAGGTTGTAACCGTAAGAAAGCTCCGCCTGCACATTACCACCCGGCGGCACAATCGTCAGCGGATCGTAGTCAATATCCTGCTGCTCCAATGGGTCGGGCAGCTTATAGCCCATGCCGAATCCGGCGCGCACACCGAAATGCTCGTTAATGTGGTGCAGTGCGGCTATGCGTGGCAGAAAGAACGAGCCATATTTGTCGGTCGCATCAACCCTGATACCTGCCTCCAGGTGGGTGCGCTCGTTAAGCGTAAGCGAATACTGTGCAAATGCGCCAACAGTAAAATTATTGAACGAGCTGATATATGCACCGGCGGGCTGTGTGGTAAAATAATTGTCGCCAAACATATTTACCCCGCCTACGAAGAATCCGTTGCTGTGCACCTTCATAGAAAGTGACGCCTCATCGTACCAGGTAAGGTCTTTGCCGTCCATCGCGTAAGTATTGGTGGTGGTGGTGAGGCCGAACTGGCTGGCTGTGCCCTTGAACACCAGTTTACCATCCTGTGGCAAAAAGTGCTCTATCATATATTCGCCTGTAAAACGCTGGCTATTGTTGCGCTCGTAGTATTTGTGCACGCTGTCAGCGCCATCCTGCAGCACGTGTATATCCCCACCCTTGCGGTCGTCGAAGGTGCCGGTGCCGCCAATGGAAATAATGGTTTTGTCGGACGGATAAAAGAACAATTTAGGATGCACGACGAGCGATGAAATATCGGGCACGTCGCTCAATCCGTCGCCATTCACGTCTTTGGCATCCTGGTGCGTGTAACCTGCAAAAAAAGTGTACCCGACCTTTTTGTATCGCTTTGCGAGGTATGCATCTGCATCCACCTCAGAAAGTGATGTGTAATTGACAACCGCCTCAGCTTCCTGATCAAAGCCGGGTATCCGGGATATGAGGTTGATAAGGCCGCCTATGGCGCCGCCGCCGTACAGAGTGGATGCAGATCCTTTTATCAGCTCTATCTGCTTCAGATCGAGGGGTGGAATGGTCAATATGCCAAAACCTCCGGAATACCCTTCGTACAAGGGCATGCCATCCCTCAGCACCTGAGTGTAGCGGCCCTGTAACCCTTGTATACGCACATTACTGTTACCCGACACGGCAGATGATTGCTGTATCTGCACACCACTTACATCGCTGATGAGGCTGGCCACATTTGCCGGCCTGATGTTCGCCTCTTCGGCCAGCTCTTCTTTTCCCAGCACTTCCACTTTCAGGGGATTGTCCTCCATAGCCTGGTTGTTGCGGGTGGAGGCGACAAGCGTCACCTCCTCAAGGTCGGTTGCAGAGGGGGCCATTTTTATCAGCACCCAACCGGCAGCGGGCAACGTCACTTTTAACTCCATCGCCGCATAGCCGGTGGCGCTGCATTGCATGGTGTATGTGCCTGGCGCGGAGGTCATCACCAGCTTGCCGGCAGTATCGGAAAACCCGACAACCGCCCCGTTTATCTTCACTGTAACCTCCTGTATCGGTTTTCCTGTGGCGGAATCTGTTACCGCTATCTTCAACTGATCTTGCGCTCGGGCGCATGACACGCCCATCAGCATGCAGATCATGATCAATATGCTCTTCATGAATTATTTTTTAGTAACTCTGCCCGCAGGCAATAACCGGCAGGCAGAGCGATGACATCTTGATTATTTTTCCTTTTCCTCGCTGAGATATTTGCCGCTTGCGTCAAATATCAGGTCCACACCATTCACCTCAGCCTCATACTGCACTGCGTCAGTAGCCAATGTTATTTCTGAGGCTTCTTTGATATGACCTTTCTTTTCGGCGTAGTGGCGGGCATCATCCGGCAAGTTGCCGGAAGCGATACGCACCTCAGTTTGCAGCGTGTTGCCTTCTTTGTCGTACAAGACGGACATATGCTGCTTATGATATTGAAAGTTCACCTCGTAGTTCCCTTTTTCCTCTTCCCACTTGATGTGTGCAGGATCGGCATAGTGACTTGCGAAAGATTGCCTGGCTTTCAGCGGTACATCGGTTTTTGCCATGGCTATATTGGTTATCACTAACAGTGATAATAAAAAGAACAGTCTCATTTTTTGAAAAGATTAATGGTATAAAAATAATATTATGCAGTCATTTTTTTAGCTGCTGCGGCAATTGGCGGGCGAAGTATCTGCGCCTCAAAAGTGTTCCGGAAGTGGTTGCCATTGAAAGTAGAATAGGCCTTTTCTACAGGATAGAGCATTTTTTCACCGGCCATCACTGCCACAGGCGCTGCAAATGTAGCGGCGGCCTGCACGGGCATGTGGCTGTATATGGGTTGATGCGGGCGCTCGCCGGCCTCGTGCTCATCGCCATCGCTGATGTTGAGCAGGTGTTCAACAATAAAATCCCCGAGATCCATATCCGGGTCTTCCTGGGCGCAGCGGGCATACATTTGCGGCAGGTCTCGCAGATATGAGAGATCGCCGAGCGGGAAGATCAGCGTTCCCGCAGCATAATAAAACAACATTATGGCTGTTATTACTTTACGCATGCGAAGCGAAAATAAGCAATATCTTAGCAGTAGAATGGTAAAACAAGCTTAAAATATTGACAATAATTTAATCTGTTTTGCCCGAAGGAATTTATTCTACCAAGCGTCTAAAGAACTATGATGCCGCTGAAACCTGAACAGAATGATGCGCTGGAGCGCGCGATGAACAGCCTGCAAGGGCTGAAGCGCCCCCCTGCCGACCCAGCGATGTATGACAAGGTAATTCAACGCCTGGCCACCGAGACGACAAGCAAGAGCAGTAAGGTGCGGTGGCTGACGCCACGTATTGCTGCTGCGGCTGCCGTGTTGCTATTAGTGGTGAATGTGGCATCTGTAGTTCATGTGGCACGTAAACATCGTGCGACCGCCACATCTGTCACGGTAACCCAGGCAATCAGTGATGATATCAATTCGCTGTCTGACGCCAACTTCTAATTCGCTTGTATGGACAACCAAAAAGGAAACGGTTTCTGGAAATGGCTGATAGCGCTGCTAATACTGTGTAATGCCGCCCTTATAGCCACCATCTGGCTCAGGCCCGGCACCCCACCACCCCCGCCTGCACCACCTGTGCGGCCAGCGGGCAACTTGTCGGAGCAACTGGCGCTGACCCCGGCACAGCAGACACGTTTTGACTCCATCCGCACCGACCAGCGGCAGAAAATAGACAGCCTCAAAAAACTTGCAGGCTCGTTGCGCGAGCAATTCTTTAACGGTTTGAAAGAAGGTTCGCATCCTGACACGCAACTGGATAGTGTGGCCGGCCAACTCGGCAATTATCATAAGCAGATAGAACTGGAGACCTACCGGCATTTTGCGGCTATCAGGCAAATACTTACCGACAGCCAGCGTGCAGGGTTCGACAGGACCATTGGCGATGTATTGCACAGGTTACCAGAGCAACCCCACTACCGTGGCGATGGCCTTGCCGCACCTGGCCCCGGCCAGCCGGCGGAAGACACGGAACCTGCAAACAACAGACGAGGGCCCGATGACCGCCCTCGCGGCGACAGGCGCCGTCGCCGTGAATTTGGTCCGCCGCCGCCGGGAGATGACCCGATGGGGCCGCCACCACCACCACGTGGCCCGGACAATCGTTAATTTAGCACTATGAAATATTTTAAGGCAATAGGCTGCATTATCTGGCTGCTGTGCTGGTTGCAACCGGCCTTAGCAAAAGGCCATGATGTCACTATTGTTGTGACACCGGCTTTCAATGGTGAACCACTGATACTGGATAGCGGCAGGTATGTGACGCCGCATGGCGATAAGATCAGCATTTCCTTGTTCAAATGTTACATTACTAAAATAGCGCTCTTCGGCGCAGAGGGTGTCACGGGTTCATTCAGCAGCAGCGACCGCCTGGTAGATGCTGGTGACCCATCCACCGATACCATCATCCTGCACAACGTGCCTGACGATAACTACCACACACTTGCCTTTGTATTAGGCGTAGATAGCATCGAAAATACCAACGGCGCTAATGACGGCGACCTGGACCCGGCCAAAGGCATGTACTGGGCGTGGAACAGCGGATATATTATGGCCAAGATAGAGGGCAATTCCGCAGTATGCCCTACCCTGCATCATGCGTTTGAATTCCATATCGGCGGCTACCAGTCGCCCTATGATGCGGCCCAGCTCATCAATATCAAACTGCCGGTGCCCGTAAAACCAACCAGCAATATTATTATCAATATCACTGCCGACGTGGCCGCGTGGTTCACTGATAACCTCGATCTGGCGAAGACCAATTCCATAGTAACGCCCGGAAAAGAAGCCAGCGACATGGCCGACAGGTATCGCAATATGTTCGGCGTTGTACACCTGATACAGCAATAACCGTGAGCGTCGCTAAACTAAAATATGCCCTTCCGGCCTGCGTGGCTATCGCCATCTTCATCTGCATAACCGCGTTCGACGGTAAGGATCCGGAGGTGCATTTTGTGCGGCCGGATGGCTGGCCTAAGCCCGTTTACAATTTCAAGCATAACCCGCTTACCGACGATGGTTTTAAACTGGGGCGCAAACTATTCTTCGACCCCATTCTTTCGCGCGATGGTTCGACGTCATGCGCCAGTTGCCATACACAGTGGAGCGGCTTTACCCACGTAGATCATTCGTTGAGCCATGGCATCAACGGACTCAAAGGCAAGCGCAATTCCCTGGCTTTGTTCAACCTGGCGTGGAATACCTCATTTATGTGGGATGGCGGCATCAACAACCTCGAAGTGCAGCCGCTGGGGCCGATCACCAACCCGGTGGAGATGGACAATACACTGGAGAACGTGGTGCATAAGCTCGATACTTCGCACGCCTACCGCCTGCGCTTTTACAAAGCCTTCGGCGACAGCATCATTACAGGCCAGCGAGTGCTGAAGGCATTGGCACAGTTTACCGTGATGTTCGAGTCATTCAACTCAAAATATGATAAGTACATGCGCCACGAACCGGGCGGAGAGCTGACTGCCCAGGAGCTGAGCGGGTTGAACATCTTCAGGCAACAATGCGCTACCTGCCACCCGGAACCGTTGTTCACCGATTACTCGTTCCGCAATATAGGCCTGCCGGTAGACACGGGACTCAACGACATAGGCCGCATGAAAATAACGGGCAACCCTGCCGACTCGCTCAAATTCAAAGTGCCATCGCTGCGCAATATCACCGCCTCATACCCGTATATGCACGATGGCCGCTTCCACACGCTGCGGCAGGTGCTGGACCACTATACAGGTGGCGTTGTCAACTCGCCCACCACCGACCCCAAAGTGCGCCAACCCATGCCCCTCACCGACCAGGACAAGCAAGACCTTATTGCATTTCTGCAAACACTTACCGACAAAGAGTTTTTGTATGATCTGAGGTTTCGGGATTACAGGGATTGACGCCAAACTGGTGAAGATCAGTAATTACCGCAACCTTCTCTCCCCCTCTTTTATCGGCAGATCGTTGATGCTGGCATATCGGCGGGCCATGAGGCCGTTCTCGTCAAACTCCCACATTTCATTGCCATAGCTGCGAAACCAATTGTTGCTGTCGTCGTGCCACTCGTATTCAAACCGCACACCAATGTGGTTGCCGGAAAAGGCCCACAGCTCTTTCTTTAGCCGGTAATCCATTTCCCGCCTCCACTTTCTTTCCAGGAAGGCCTTTACCTCTTCGCGGCCCTTGAGAAATTCGGTGCGGTTGCGCCATTCGGTATCGGGCGTGTAGGCCAGGCTAACGCGTTCAGGGTCTTTGCTGTTCCAGGCATCTTCGGCCATCTGTACTTTCTGGCGTGCGGTCTCTTCGGTAAAAGGCGGCACGGGATATCGCTTATTATCCACAGGACTCAATTTGTAAATAAAAGTAGGCTTTTTCCTGGCAGACTGGTGGCGCGGCGACTGCATCCCTTTTTAGCGCGCCCGCAACAGCTCGCTGATGGTCCTTACCGATTCATCCAGCTTCGTTACTGCTGCCTGCAGGTGAGGCACCAGTTGCTGCTTTGCATCGCAATCTATATCTCCGTCGTCGAGCAGAGCGGCAATACCAGCCAGGTTGGCCACATGCAGCCGTGTATCGTGCGACAGCAGCCTCGAAAAACGTTCCAGGTCGCTATTGCGGCTCATCACCGCGTCCAGCAGTGTATCCTTCTCCTGCTCTATCCTCATTATTTCCGTGATGTCTTCAGCTATGCCCAGCACAGCTCTTGCATTCGTGAACGGAACGGTGTATGGCACCTTTATTGTTTTGAACGTATGCTTCAAGCCATTGTGGTCTGTGACCTCGTGCGCCGGCTTCAGCAATTGTGTTCCGGACTCGACCACCTGCCGGTCTTCATTGATGAAAAAGCTACCCTCGCTGGCCACCGGGATCGTGTCCATCATATTGCGGCTGATCAGCTCTTCCGGCGTCAGTCCGTAGATCTCTGCAAACCGGTCATTGACAAAGATGAAGTTGCCATTGGTATCCTTAGCAAAGATGGCATGCGGCACCAGATTTGTTATCTGCCGCAGGTTGGCTTCAGATTGTGCGAGGGCCATTTCAGATGCCTTCTGATCGGTAATATCATGCACCACTCCATACAAATAAGCGGGCTCGTCGTTATCATCGAACTCAAATTGTGCGAATGTGTGCACATAGCGCACTTCTCCCTTCGGCGTGACGATCCGGTGCCTGAACGATGTGTTGGCCAATGCTTCGTTGCCTTCTGCAATTGCGGCTACCACCTGGTCCATATCTTCGGGGTGAATGAATGCCAGCCATTGGGGAACTGTGTGATACTTATCGTCAGCAGGCAGGCCATAAATATCACATGCTCCGGCCGACCACTCCGTTACACCAGTTGCAAGGTCCAGCTCCCAGCTCCCGAAACTGGCAATGGACTGGCATTGCTGCAACCTGCGCTCTGCCCTGCCCGGCATACGTGTATGTGCGATGCGCTTGTTTGGCAACGGTTCGGTATGGGTGGATATCTGGTTATAAATAGACCTGGCCATTTCTTTGTCCTGGTCTTTGAACAGATGAGGATAGGCCTCAAAAACTGCATCAAAATTGCCGGCCTCCCGTTTTTCCCCTTCCAGGTTCATAAACTCATCCAGCAGCAGATTTTTGAGCGCACAGCAATCTATTTCCTGCAGATCGCCTTCAACTACCTGTAGTTTTCCAAATTCTTTAAGCAATACTTCTTTCAGGCCATCCTTGCCCACGAAGTAGGATACCTTTTGCGGAACATAATATTTGAACTCGTAACAATCTGAGCATACGGGCTTGTTGCAAAAGTTCCCGCAGGTATGTTCCATAAGCCTTGGGCGTGTTTGTCCGGCAAAGCCCCAAGGGCCCTTTCTTTCAATAGAGGTAGCAATATCCCTGATCACCTGGTTTTTCATAAACGTGTAAGTAAATTTTCAGAGGCAAAACTATCTGCCGGGCTACCTGGTTAACCTGACCTTAGTCAGTACTGCTGTTGATTGTAAATGGAAAATAATGAATTTTATCAATAGAAATAAACCGTTAATTGATATTCAAATAATTATTTTATTTATTCATAAAACGATATTTATTAACTTTCAGTAAAAACATGTATTTAATTATAAATATCATAATCATAAATAAAATTATTTTATTCGATATTTACGCATACAAAACCGGTGAGCCAGATAATTGTACCGGCAAAGCGTAATGCGCAGTATTGCCAGATAAAAAAAAACGTCACCGATCCTTGTTTTATAGCACCTCTTGCACCCGGCTAAAGCAACCCTGCCTGACGCTCAATGACACCCTGCTTTGCAGTGGTTGGGGAACAATGGCCCGCGCACGATGAAAGGAACGCACCCACCTACTCAGAAAACTCATAAAAAATCGCTTTATTCGCAGTGAAATTTCAGCAATTGTCCGGCAACAAAATAATCGTCATAACTGCCCCGTCGGGCGCAGGAAAAACCACTTTGGTAAAACGCCTGCTGGCAGCATGCCCAACACTGGCATTTTCCGTGTCGGCCTGCACGCGGCAGCCTCGTGAAGGGGAAGTGCACACACGCGACTATCATTTTTTTTCAGAAGAGGAATTCCGCCGCCTGATAGATGAAGATGCGTTTGTGGAGTGGGAAATGGTATATACCGGCAAATATTATGGCACGCTTCGCTCCGAGTTGCAACGGATCTGGGATAAGGGTCAGTATCCGCTGGTGGATATTGATGTGCAGGGGGCGCTGGCCATCCAGGATAAGTATCCTGATGCATCGCTAACCATATTTATTGAAGCTCCGTCTGTAGAAGTATTGAAGCAGAGGCTCATTGCGAGGGGCACAGAAACAGAACACACGCTTGCGGAGCGCCTCAGCAAGGCCGCTTTCGAACTCACGTTCGCTCCCCGCTTCGATCGAATCATCGTCAACGAGTACCTTGATAAAGCAACTGATGAACTTGTGCGAACTGTGGGAGATTTCCTGGAAAATTAGCCCGAGGCCTTTAAGCAATTATCTTTGAACATCACCAATATGGCAAAGAAACCGAATCATAAACCACAACAGGCCGCGGCAAAACCCGTTCAGGCACAGCCGCAACCCGCCCCTATTGTACCGCAGGAAAAGAAGCCATTGTCTCTTCTCGACTTTAAGGTTCAGGCCATCATCGTTTGCCTGCTGGCTTTCATTTTATACATTAATACTACCGGCAACGAATATGCGCATGACGATGGCATCGTTATCGTAAAGAACGAGTATGTGCAAGAGGGTTTCGATGGCCTGCACAAGATCTTTACGCGGGATGCCTATGATAGTTACTATAAGCAACTCAATACCGTTAATCAGTTGGCAGGCGGGCGCTACAGGCCTCTATCTATTGCCACCTTTGCCATTGAGCAGCAATTTTTTGGCGCCATACCCGAAGAGAAAATTGACAGTTACCTTCACCAGAACCTATCGTATGGTATCCGCGGTCCGGCAGAAAAGAAGCTGGTAAGCGATATGCATGTACGCCACTTCTTCAACGTGGTCTGGTATATGCTGTGTGTGCTTGTTTTGCTGTGGTTCCTGCGTACGATAGTGCTGAAGGACCACCCCCTTATCGCCCTTGTTGCGGTGATACTGTTCACTATTCATCCTATTCATACTGAGGTTGTGGCCAACGTGAAGAGCCGCGACGAGATCATGTCGCTGCTGTTCATGTGCCTGACCATGATCTTCGCATTTAAATTCCAGGATTATACGAAGCAGACCGTGGCCATGGCGCGGCAAAAGAACCAGGCGGCCAATAATACTGCGATGGCCGTGCTCTCGCTTATGGGTGCATTACTGTGCTATTTCCTGGCATTCCTGTCTAAGGAATATGCTATTACCTTGCTGTTCCTGCTGCCATTCTCTTTCTATCTCTTCCGCGGCTACGACCTGGCGTCCAGCATTAAAGCGACATTGCCCTATCTCATTGTTCTGGGTCTTTATATCCTTATCAGAATAAAGGTGGCACAACCCGATGACCCAGACCCCAATCAGTCCGTGATTGCTGCCCTGTTCAATAAGTCGGGCAATGCCGACAAGGAAATACTCAATAACCCTTACTTCCTCGCATCGCCCATACAGAAACTGGCGACAGAGATCGCGTCATCTGTCATGTACCTGCGCCTGCTGATATGGCCTCAGCCGCTCAGTGCCGACTATTCCTACAATAGTATTCCTTATAAGGACTTCGGTAGCTGGCAGGTGTGGTTCTCCCTGCTGGTGCACGGCAGCATCATTGCCGGCACTATCTATGCATCGATAAAACGCAACGCTTACAAGATCTTTGCGTTTGCGGGAGCGTTCTACATGCTGCACCTGATGCTGGTGAACAATATCGTTTTCAACATAGGCGCCACATTGGGTGAGCGCCTCATATTCCATTCTTCAGTTGGCTTCTGCATTGTGGCGGCCTGGCTGCTGGTGAAAGGTGCAGAGCGCATCGGCGATATGAAGACATCGAGGGCGGCGCTTGCTGCTGTAGTTACCATTGTTGTAGTATTGTGTGGCTACAAGACCATGTCCCGCAACCTTGACTGGAAGAACGATAAAACGCTCTTCATGGAAGACATCAAGACGGTACCCAATAGCGTGTTAGTTAATGGCAACGTAGCCGCATCGCTGATCACTATTGCAGACCAGGAAACGGATGATGCGAAAAAGAAACAACAACTGCACAATGCCATCGGAATGCTTAAAAGGGCCATCACCATCCATGGCACACCGGCATTTGTAGCCGGGTATCTGAATGAAGGGATCGCGTATTATAAACTTGGGATACTGGACAGCGCAAAAACATGTCTTGACAGCGTACGCGCCAACTACCCCAACTATCCTACTCTTAAGAACCTGTACTTCCTCCTCAGCGACTACTATATGAAGCGCGGCTGGAATGAATATGGTAAAGTAGGTAAATACGTGGAAGCAGCAGAAGAGTTTAAGAAAGGACTGGCCATTGATTCCACCAATTCAGAGCTATGGTATAACCTTGGCGGGGCTTATTTCTCCGCCCACCAATTCCCAGATGCCGTAAAAGCATGGCAAAAATCGCTGACTTTGCAACCTAACAATCAGCAGGCAATGGCGGGCTTACGAGCGGCCCAGGCAGCTATGAACGGAGGCAAACCTTCTGATATGCCCAACACGGCCAAACAACCGCATTAATAAGTGCCGGCGAAAGGGGATTTTTTAAGGGTCACCTGCTTTTCCTTATGGGCAACATATTGTTTGTATTGATCGGGAGTAAGTACCGTCTTTATCTCCTGTTCCTTTTGCGCTTTCAACTGCTGGCGGTAATCGTTCCTGATCTTCTTATCGGTCAATTTCTCCAGGCTGTCGAGCTTGCGGGCGTAGGTAAGGTTGATGTTATTGACTTGCATGAACTGATCCAGCTCAAGGTCCAGGTTCTTATGCATCCACCTTGTCTGTTCTCTCGCCTTCTCCTCTTCGGTAGTGGGTTTGTGTGCCACAGGAGCCGGGTCTGGCTCGCCTCTTATCTGGGAAAAAGCGCTACCTAATGGCATTGAAACCAGCAAAGCCAATAAACTACGCCCAAGCCATTTTTTGACCGTCATTAGAGATCTGTGAGTAGTATAATTACAATAGCAAGATAAACAATAGCTTTGATATGACCAATTTGAATATAGGCACCGAACGTTTTGGGGATAGTACGTGGAAACGGCTACATTTACCTGTAAATTATTATAATAAAATAACTTACGATTATACAATTTCGCACATGCTGAACTGCTATTCTTATTGAGCAACACGTATAGGAGCGTCCCCCGCTTTATCAGTACTGAGCATGCTGAGGAGCTCTTCGACACAACGCCCGGCCGATTTATGCTACCACAAAACAACCGGGCTCATTTTGTTGGATAAATTGTAATATCCGGGTGCCTATATCTGACGCCAAAGTTCAGCACCTGCCGCCCCTGAAATAAGAAAAGCCTGATCGGTTGAAGTACACACTGCCCGGAGTATGGCAAAACAGCCTGTTGAATTGAAACTATACTGTAGTGAATATACCTCCCCGAGCATTTCGGGAATGTATCATTTCAAAAAGCAACTGCACTTGCGCGTACTGAAAGTTTACTATATCTTTAACCTCCTAAACAATCACATTATCTTAGCAACTAAACACAGGATCATGGTTTTGAAAAATATTTTTTCATATTGCCTCGCGCTAACGCTCATAACCGGTTTCGCATCTACGTCTTTTGCCCAGAAAGGTAAAAGCGAGGTATCTGTAGCCTATGGTTACTACAGCATGTATGACTTTTATACCGGCCGCCCCTACAGTACATCATCAGGCGTGGGCATGATCAATTACAAATACTATTTGTCGAATAATGTTACAATAGGCGGTACCATTGCTTACGAAAACAACAGCAATGCAAACATTGGCGGCGGCAGTTACCTGAGCTTTGTGCCAGAATTTACATATACCTACCTGGATACAAAAGAGGATCGCGTTCGCGTGAAATTGTATGGTGGTGCATCATTTGGCCTTACCGTTTACCAGGATCTGAATCCATACACCAGCATTGATAATGTTCACCACGACGGATCTGGTCCTGAACCTACAGGACAGGTTACTCCTTTTGGTATCCGCATAGGCCGCAGGTTTGCAGGTTTTGCTGAAATCGGATATGGTTATAAAGGCCTATTTAGCTTCGGCCTGTCATACCGTTTCCGTACTGCCAAAGCGCCTAAGAAACAGGATTAATTACGCTCCAAATAACTTATCGATAGACGCCGCCAGTTTTCTGTCGGCGTCTGTTATTTTATCCCCGGCACTATGCGTGCTGAGCCATATCTCAACGCGGTTATAGGTATTCTTCCAGGTAGGATGATGATCCATCTGCTCCGCAGCCAAAGCCACTCTTGTCATAAACGCGAATGCTTCGCTGAAACTTGGGAATGTAAACGCACGATAAAGTGTATCATTGGTCTCCTGCCATTGCATAGCAATAAATTTAGGTGATTGCAATATGCAATTTATCCGTTGAATTTCCCGGATCCAGTGATCCCTGAACAAAAAATACGTTAGTCGAGGAATCCGATGATCTTCTTCTTTACCGAATCGAGATGCTCCATTGATGGAGACATTTTCGGCCGCGTAAAATTCAAGTCGTCGGCGGAATTGATCGGAACAAGGTGCATATGCGCGTAGGGCACCTCTAGGCCGATGACGCTCATGCCGACCTTTTTGCAGGGAAACGCTTTCTTAATTGCAGCGGCAATAGGTCTTGCAAAAAGCAGCCACTGCTGCAGCTCATCATCGCTGCAGTCGAATATGTAGTCCGTCTCAACTTTGGGAATAACCAATACATGGCCGTCCTTCAGCGGTTCAATGTCCAGAAATGCCAGGAAAAGATCGTTCTCCGCGATTTTGTGACATGGGATGTCACCAGCTACAATTTTCGAGAAAACGCTCATGCTATAAAGATATTTCTTCTATTTGAAACTTAAACGTACCACTTGGCGCGCTCACCTCTGCTACTTCGCCAACATGCTTTCCAAGAAGGCCTTTGCCGATGGGCGAAGACACAGATATCTTACCGGATTTGATATCTGCTTCATTTTCAGAAACGATCTGGTAGGTCACTGTCTTCTTACTACCCAGGTTCGTCACCTTTACTTTGCTGAGTATTGAAACTTTGCTAATATCTATGTCTTTAGCGTCTATCACCCTGGCTGAAATAATAGCGTGCTCCAACTGGGCGATTTTGGCTTCGTGGTGTCCCTGTGCTTCCTTGGCAGCATCGTATTCTGCATTCTCCTTCAAATCACCCTTCTCGCGCGCATCAGCGATAGCCCTTGCAATTTCCGCACGGCCCTTTGTTTTCAGGGCATTCAATTCCTCTTTCATCTGCGCAAGCGTCTCCTTGGTCAGGTAGTTCAGTTCAGACATTTTGTAAACAGTTTACTAACTTATAAAAAACACAACGCCTCCATTACAGAAGCGTTGCGCATCAAATTTATGAAATTCTGGTTAATTAATTACTCGTCAGAGTCTTTAGACACCGCCGGTGTGCCACGGGTAAAGCGAAGCGAGAACATGTGCACGCCATTAGCAGGGCGCTGAGTAGGCCTGTAAGAGTAATCAACTGCAAGATGCGGTCCATTAGCTCCGATCTGAGTCTGAACGGTAGCACCCGCAGAGAACCCAACGAACATGGTCAGTGATGTAGCCGGATCGGTAATACCTTTCTCATAACGATATGCGGCCCTCACCTGGAACATATTGCGGTAAGAATACTCTGCACCTGCACCCAGATAGTCGTTAATGAAAGAATTAGATGTAAAGTTGCCCAAAATGGTCAGCTTGTGCATAGGCATACTATCCTTAGAAGTCAGGTGATGCTCGTCGAGATAAAAGTCGTAAGACAAGCCCATGCCCAAATAAGTAGGCAGCTCAAACTTATCAGAAGGAACGCGGCCTGTGATCACATAAGTAGGTGTTGATTGTTGCTGGTCGGTATTAACAGCAAAACCAGGACCACTGAACCTCATGTTGGTGCCGAGGTTGCACAGTGTCATACCCAGGTGGAAGTTATCGCGCTTACCTGTCACATACTGCACGCCGCCATTGAAAGACAGGCCAAGTGCAGAGATATTGTTCATCTGCTCGGAAACATACGTCATGGAGAAGCCACCGTTGATATGCGTAGTGAACTGGCGGGCATAGCCTAACTCCACATTGAGGAATTGTGGGCGGAATGTGCCATATCCCTCCGGATTATAGTAATCAGTAGCAGTAATGTCACCAAAACCGATGGACATGATATTGATGCCTAAAACACCGGCACTGCCAATAGGAACGCCTACAGCAAGGTTATTAATATCAATGCCAGCGCCAGACAGGTACGCTCCGCGAGACAATCCCACCTCGAGCGTAGAATCCTGAGCCAGACCCGCAATGTTGCATTTCATAGCCTCAATACCACCCACATAAGCAACGTTCATACCAAATACACCGGTACTGCGCGCCCAGGGATTCATGAGAAGTTCCGGAGCTCCTGACTGACCTACGCGATCTTTATTTCCTGCAAATGCGCTGAATGAAACGCCAAGCGCCAGAGCAGTTATCAAAGCCTTATTTGAAATTCTTTTCATAATCAATGTTAACTATTACTAATTATCAACTTGCTTGATCAAATACTATTAATAAGATGTCGCATCAATAGGACGCATTGCACCAAACCATTTCAGAACTGTCTCACCGATGCCCTCTGCCTGAACATGTATGATATATATACCGCTTGCTATTGGCAGGCCAGCTGTATTCTTGACATCCCAATCCAAGTAAGATGTAGCATCATCTTTGGTAAGTGTACGAACCAATGTACCATCCAGTGAATAGATATGCACCGTTGCACGCTGAGGCAGGTTAATGATCTTTACCCTGGAATCGAAGCGGCTGGTTTCATAACCATCATATCCGTAATAAGGATTTGGCACCACAAATATGCGGCTCAACAATGCACTTCTGTTGGTAGTATCCGACAAACCTGAAGGAGCCATCGTCTTAGTACTGAATTTGTAATAAGGTCCATCAGCAAGTATCCTTGGAGCAGTGACGAATGAAGTATCATCTGAATAGTGGTAAGGCGCATATGGCCTGTTCACCCTGAACCTAACCGTTGTTGTGGTCGGAATGATACCTGCACTCAGTGAATTCAGGGTCATATTTGGATTCAGGATCGGAACGCCTGCCCATGCAAAGTTCTGGTAAGCCTGAGCCAGTTTCTGGTTCAGAGGCCCAGCCTGCCTGGCCAGAGAAACGAAAGCCGAGTCCTGGTCATATTTTGAATTGACAACGTACACAGCATGTTTACCGCCAAATTCAGCAGAACCGTCATACTGATTATAGATATTAGATGACGGGTTGAACAACATGTCGCGGCCATTATCTCCTGACAGGTAAGAATCTTCGCCAAAAACAATATTGAGTCGTACGCCGGTATTTACATTGTAAGCATAACCCGGGAACCAAGACATACCCTGATCCTTAGAATCGCTGCTATATACAGGATTACCATTTGCATCGATCTGTTTGTTCCAACCGGCATGACCGCGTAAATAGTACTTTAATACGTGATTCTCTGACAAAGCAGAGTCTTCCTGCATTTCAACTACTGCGCACCTCGTCCATTTGGTCATATCGGATGTAAATACCACATTCACATCAGGCGTGGTCGCAAAATGCATAGTATCCTGACCTGACGCAGAGTAAGCGAACTCAAATGCACAGACAGTACCCGTGCCGTTATGCTGATTATACCAGGCAGCAACCAGATCGTAAGGGGCCCATGTACTCTTCGCAGGCGTAAAATTAGGCAGCAAATTTTCGTAGAATTGGTTTGTATCCAGCTTGTTATAATCTTTGAAATTGCACGTTCCTGTTGACAATGGCCAGGTAAAACCATTATTATTACCAGACCTTATCCAGTTACCGAAGGTACTGTCAGACTGATCAACAAGACCCCACATCCATGATTGGGAAGGATCGTCAAAAGTCACGCTGGAGGTGATATAACCATCACCATTTACCTGATCCTGACCAGGAGCTAAAACCTGAGAAACGTTTACAGAGATACCATATTTTTCAATGATCTGCTCATTTGGAGCGCTCATATCACGTTCGCTGTAGATAACATCCTTTACAACCCCATTATCAACGGCAGACAGCGTCCAGGTTGCATCGGAGTTGAAATTACCCTTATTATTCAATGTTCCGGATATCTGGAGCACCCAGTCCAACGGCTGTATTTTTTCCGGATCTATCACTTTAACCTTGATCGGACCAGCGCCCTGATTGTACTGAACAGACGAAACAGAGCCGTTGTTAACAACGTTATTTTCGTATGTACTATTCATCTCCTCAGTAGCGCCACCGTTACCAACGCCAGCATAGGTTGTAACTACAACACCATCGCCAAAATCAGCATTAAGTGTTGTACCCAGCGCTCCGTTAACCCCATTAGGTATCGCAGTTACCACAGGGATAGAAATACCTCCTGCACCGTGTGCACTTCCAATATATGGCTGATCTTGTGTTGAGTTCACATAAACAGGATCCGGATTGAATGAGGCAAAATTATTGTAACCATAAGCAATGGCTACATAATAATAAGAATGATAATTGATGAGCTGTTTATCATCTGTAGCAGCAAACTGATCCTGAGTAAGTTCAAAGCTATGAACGATACCGCTATCCTTACCATCAACCTTTATCGAAGGCAACCAGGTACTATCGGATATAGAGGTCAGTTTAGAATAGTTAACGATCTTTGTAACGCCGTTCTTCACATCGCACTCAAATACTTCGTACGCTTTTGTGTTATCTACTTCGCCAGTCGTAGGATCGAATATTTCAGCTGCAGTGACACTTCCGTCAGCCAACTGGAATACGCGATAACCTTCAAATTGATACAACGTATCGTTGCTTACGCCCTTTGCCTTTGACACTACCTGATGATAGCGGAGTGAATCCTTATATGCCCCGTCAGCACGACCGTAGTTTTCTGCATAGTTATTGCTACCGTAATCATTCACCATATAGAATACCAGTTTCCTGTTCAATTCGCGAACAACCAACCTTGGAGCCTCCGGACCTTCTACAGTCTTGAATCCTTCATCGAACAAAGCCTGAGCCTGATCATCTATGCTTTTAATGGTGCGGAAGTTTGTATTAGGACATCCGCCTACGCCAGAAGCCCAGATACAACCAAAGGTGATATCATTGACTGCACCCGGCAGCAATTCAAACGGACCGGAAGAGAATATGAACCTGCGGTCGCCTGCGGTATTTCCACAAGTACACTCAGACCAGGTAGTCTTGTCGCCCGGGTCGCCAGTAAATACATAATTAGAGATTGGACCTTTGCCATAACCTACAGATGGTTGGCCAGGTCCCTGGAAGTCATCAGAGAAACGCTCCCCGTCCCTCAATGAACCCGTCATGTAATAATATATCTGGATACCGTTGCTCGGGTTACCAATTACACTGAAGTCATTATTGTAGTAAGTGAAATTCGTCATGCCCAGCTGTACGAGCGTATCAGACATACCAGTCCGATGCACAAGACGTTTAGGGCCTTTAAAGAAGTCAACACCAACTTGTGGTGGGTTATAACCGTAACTGTTCGGCGGGAAGCTGGCTTCCTGGCCATCATAGTTAGTACCGTTGTACTGGATACCCAAACCACGGGTAGTATCGCAACCGATATAGTCATCATGATAATAACCAAGATCACAGTCATCCCATACAGCTATGTAAGTACTGTCTATCGTCAGCGCCCCTCTGTTGATGACACGATAATTATAGAAAGTTGAATTATTCAGATAATCCTGAGTAGAATAAGCGAAAGCATAAGTCTGCACCTCAATACCCATAGAAGCAGTCTGGCTTTGCAGTTTTACGTTACCCGCATCGTTGAACACCCACCAGATGAACTCGTCACCGAGGATATCCGGATATTCGCCCTGAGAAGGTTCATAAATACCGTCACCGTTCAAATCCACGAAAGGCGCGTAGCTGTTGCCAGCATAAGTGCCTGCGCTGAGATTAAGATTGCTCACAGCACCCACAGCCGTCTGGCTGTTAGCGCCAGGCCACTGATAGATAACATCGTAGGCAGAGCCGGTAGGAGACTGTCCGGTCTTAGAAGCCTCAATGAACGCATTGATCGTTGATTTGTCCACTTTCCAGAACTTATCCCAGTTAGCACACTGATCAGAACTGATCTTTGCGGTAGATTTATCCAATGCGCCTGGCCAGTAGTCATTACCGTCCTGGCGGTATGTCTGAGCTGCCACTTTCAACTGATTCTGCTTATCGAAACCTCCGATCCAGCAGGAAGCAGCGAACTGAGAGCTTTTGCCTGAATTTTTCGGAACCTCGTAAGCAGCGACCTGCAAACCCAGGTTCCACCACATATCGCCACCGGTCATCAGGCGGGCCCTTACGTTGTTGATGTCCAGGTCAATAGCTGCAACGGCAGGTTGGCAGCCGGTGACGCCCGATACCTTGGGCGCAGTTTTATGGGTAGAAGAAACCACGTTCTCATGTGCCTGAACGCGACCCGCGCTCCAACCCAGTATGCCAAGCATGGTAACTACACCGGCAGCTTTTATATTCATCTTAAAATTCATAACTTAAGTAAGTTATATTAATTACAATAATTAGAAATTATATTCAAGACCAAAGTTTATAGTGCGCGCATAGTTCAGATTACCCGGACTGTTGTAAAGTATCCTGTAAAGATCTGAGTATGCCTGAGGATCTATCTGTTGCGGAACGAATTGTTTGCCATAAGAAGAAGACAGGTAACCGTTATCATCCGGACGGCCCGTATAACCATAAACACCAAGTATTTCCCTTGTATTCAGCAGGTTGTTGACGTAAACGAAGGCAGAAACCTTCTTGATCTTCTTAGCTTTCACGCCATCAGGCACGTCCTTGTTCCTCTTGCCAAATTCGAAAGCGAAATCTTTGTTGATACGCAGATCGAGGCCAAAGTGCCACGGAAGACGTGAACCATTGATATCGCCGATGATCGCATTACCCTGTGGATTCTGCAGGCGTGTATATGGTTCACCGCTCCTTGTCTTAGCGATAAGGTCGATACCGGCATTCTGAAGTATGTGCTTACCAGCAACAACCGGACCTTCACCATCGTCGTAACGATAGTCGAATGTACCAACGATAGTATGACGGGAATCGTAATCAAGAGCAGAAACATAACGGAGGTTAGGCAGACCGGCTTCGATGAATGTTGACAACAGACCGTTCGGAGATATCTGACCACCGCCACCGGAGTTGGTAGAGTAAGGATCAGAACCTGTACCTTCTGCAAACTGAAGCGTATAAGCGATGTTCAATGTCAGGTGATTGGTAGCACGCATTTCGTAGTTCAGCTTAACACCCTTTGTGGTCGAGAAGTCACGATTTCCGTATGTATAGTAAGTAGTTGGGTAAGCATACAGGTAAGGCTGTACGGCCACCATGTCCTTACGCTCTTTGTAGAAACCAATGATCTTCAGAGCAGAGTTTTTACCGATCTGCTGTTCAAAGCCCATTTCATAGTCGAAGGTCTTCTGAGTCTTCAGGTTTGAATTGCTGATGATCGTGTTGGCATTCTGGTTCAGATAATAGTAATCATATGCTGTAGAGCGGGCCAGATTTGGATCCGGACGCTGAGCATAAATATCGTAGTGTGCAAAGAAGTTAGCAGACTGATTGATAGGGAAGCTAACCTGTATACGAGGCATCACGGTAACGTCAGGCACGTAATCGGTAAATGAAGTGTTTGGATTGAAATTGGTGTCTGTTACCTTGATATTGTTCACCAGGAGCGGTTGAGGGTCGCGGCCGCCTGAATAGTTCTTCAACACAGAAGGGTCAGATATTTGTTTGCCGTACAGATCGTACCATGTATTACCATTCCTGTAACCAATTACGTTAGGGCTTGACGATGTGTTATCATCAACATACACCACATAGTTGCCAGAGATGTTTGTAGGTGTTTTACCATTGAGGCCTGCCTGGCTAACTGTCTTTTCACCATACAGTGAGTAAGGGTCAGCGAGCACTTTGGTGTTGGCTGAATAGCGCTCGATACGCACACCTACATTGAAGAGCATGTCCTTATATTTGAACTTATCGAGGATATACCCGGCGACATAGTTAGGTGTGAAGGCTGCTATAGGACGTGTGTAATTACCATTAGCATCTTTAGCGGTCCAGTAGTCGTTAAAGCTGACTGAGCCAGTCTGAACTTTACCATCATAAGTGTAACCGAAATAGCCAACGAATGGATTACCACTGTTCAACAGCTCATCTGCGCTGAACATACCGAGGTTGAAAGTAGAAGGATCAAGTGCATCTACGTTGATATCGGCATTGTTTGCCAGGCCAAGTTTTTTACGCAGCGCCTGATCGAACGGAGTATTTGCTACGTTGACATAGTTATAAGTAATAGTATCTGAAGGGCCAGGGCGAACCGTGCCATTCTGAACATCCTGCAAGGTGTACGTATGACCGTTAACAATGAAGTATGGATGTTCTTTATCGAGCTTCAGGTTGCCATTATCAACACTGCTTACCAACTGCCTCATCAACTGCCACAGTGATTGCGTACCTGAACCGTTGAGGTTTGGAGCTACAGAGAATGCCCTTTCAACACGCTGCTGATAATAAAGGCCAAACTGGATGCCATGTTTGATGCTTCCGGTAGTCAAATCGAAAGATGCGTCAACGGTGAATCCATACTGATTGTAATTAGAATGCGAATAAGAGCTCTGAGTAGCGCCCGGGCTATAAGCCAGACCATAGGTATAAGCAGGCTCATCACCGTTAGCAAGCGCATTGTTTGCTTCTATCTGCAGGATGCTCATTGGCAGCCCTTCATTCAACCGGTAATACTCGCTGGTATAATTAGCGAGGTTAGTGTTCATGTTAGATGGCTGGAAAGTTACGCCTGTAGGGTTGATACCATAAAGAACAGTACCCTTCCTTCCGGAAGCTGAATCGGTAAGACCCGGGATATATATATTAGAATAATTCTTTTCAAACTTACCAATGTAAGCATAGTCAAAGAAGTTGGTCTTGAATTTTGGATCTTCCTGAACGATATCTGTCTTCTGGAAGTCTAACTGCAGTGAGTAGTACGCATTAGATATGATACTGTGCTTCCCTGTATCCATGGCGCCTGGCTTACCAAATTTCTGAGTAAACCTGATATAACCACGACCAACCAATGTATTCTGTACAGGAGTTGCATCTGAAGCATAAATACGCGCACGGTTATACTCATCCTGATTGGTATAGTCAAAGTTACCCCCGGCAACTATGCGCATGTTGTCGCTTACTTTGTAGTCCAGCTTGCCGTTGAGGCGGCCTTCCCTGATGGTATTATTAGGTGGCCTTTTTACTGCAGTGAGCTGGTTAGCTGTAACATAGTCGGACGCCGGATTAAATATCGGAGCACCGCTATTATCTGTGGTCAGTTTCAGCGGGTTCTGCTGCAGGTTTTTCAGCAGGTCGCCCGTTGCCACATACTGCTTGTCCAGGGCCGGATAGCGATCCATATCATAGTAGTAATCGCCGCTGAGTGCATATCCCATAACCGGAACGCGTTTGCTGCTGTCCCGGGGATCAACTTTCTTAAATATAGGGCCAGCTACGTTGAATGAAACCAGGTTATTGTTATAGCCATCCAGAGAGTGCTGCAAACGAATGCCGCCAGTTGTTTTAGGAGTGCTGCTTTTTGTTGTGATGTTCACCACTGCACCAGATACGTCGCCATATTGAGCAGAGATACCTGATGAATTCACTTCTATCTGATCGGCACTGCCCTGAGACACATCGATACCAAAACTGCGATATACCTGCACACCATCGATAAAGTAAACGTTACCTTCTGAACGGCCACCATCAGCATGTATCGCATCACCGCGTTTCTGCTGGTAAATACCAGGAGTCAGCGACACAAGGTCAGTGGTCTGGGTTGTTGGCGTGTTTTTTATCTGTTTTGCATCCAGAACCGTAGAGTGGGAGTATGGAGTGATCAAAGGTTTTTTGTAAGCCTTAACATCCACACCTTTCAGAGCTGTTCCGCCGCCGCCAGATGGTTTAAGAGTAATGTTAAGCGGAGTCTGCCCACCTGGAGTGATCATAACACCCTTAATTTCCTGGGTTTCCATACCCAAATACGAGATCGTTACATCGTAAGAGCCCGGTTCCAGTGGCTTAATGCTGTAATTACCATCATAATCGGTAATACCACCACCCTTGGATATCCCCCCTTGCCTTACTGCTATTGAGGCATTTATCAAGGGTTCCTTCTTGGAATCCACAACACGCCCAAGAAGTTCCTGAGCAAAACTGGAACCCACACAACAGGTAAGGACAACTAACAAAAAATAACGTAACGTACTTTTCATATGTAATAAATATATATAAATTGTAAACGAGAGCGTAAAGATAGAAAAAACTGTTAAAAATCACCTTCTTAGAAAATATATTTTCAATTCAGTTCTGAATATCTCTGTTAATACTGCATCAAATAAATGTTAAACCCTTTGCACTAATAGACGAAAGAAAGGTTAAAAATCTTGGGCGGTGCAATAAAAATATTTTTGCGTTATACTTCTCAAATAGCTAAAACCTTGTCCAGCAAGGCCTTGCTCATTTTTTCCAGGGCTTCGAAGGTGTAGCCCGCGATGTGTGGTGTTACGATCATATTATCACAACCCATCAAATATTCGAACTTTTCTTTCATGTCACCGGTCATGCCAGAGACCGGTTCCTTTTCAAATACGTCCAGGCAAGCGCCTGATACTTTTCCAGCCTTCATGGCATCAAACAAAGCATCTATGCTCACTACCGCCCCCCTGGAAGTATTCAGCAGTATAAAAGGCTTTATCATGGCAGACACAAATGATTCATTTAAATAATGCATTGTATCAGAAGCAAATGGCACATGAAACGAGACGATGTCGGCCTCCTGGTAAATGCACTGCAATGACGGGCACACCGTAACGTATCCGGGTACATCGGCCACCGGGTATTTGTCGTAGGCCAATATCCGCATATCCCAAACGGACAATTTGTGCGCCAATGCCCTGCCCGTGTGCCCGAAACCAATGATCCCGATCGTTTTTCCCTCCAGTTCGATGCCGCGGTTCTCGTCGCGCAGCCATGTACCTTGCTGCATCTGGTTGCCGCTGACCCTGATGCGGCGAATGAGTGACAGCAGCATACCTACAGCATGCTCAGCCACGGCATTGCAGTTGCCCTCAGGGCTGCCAAAACAATAAATACCTTTTTGGGCTGCATGGTCCAGGTCTATCACCTCCATCCCCGACCCCATTCTGCCGATCCACTTCAAAGCCGGTGCAGCATCCAGCAATTCTTTATTCAATTGCAGCCGTGTGGAAGTAATAATGCCCACACAGTCTTTGACCAGATGAAATGCGCTCTCCTGGGTGATCCTTACCTCTACCTTGCAAGTATAGCCAGCATCCTGAAGCCCGCTGATCAGCGACGCATGCACCGGAGCTGCGATCAACACTAATCCTCCCCTATTCATGTAGATACTCCTTGTATAACGAAACAAAATCGGCGACAGATAACTGTTCTGCGCGCTTATTAAAAATTTCCGCAGACAGTGCAACAGGTGGCAAAAGGCCCTTCAGGCCATTGCGTAAAGTTTTGCGGCGCTGGTTAAATGCAGTCTTTACCAGGTTAATGTACCGCTTCTTATTTGCTATACCGTGCGGATTGCTGAGATTGGCAAAGCGCAGCACACCACTCATCACTTTTGGTGGGGGAGTGAATGCTTTCTCATGTACATCGAAGAGGTATTCTACCCGGAAGAAAGTCTGCATCAGCACGCTCAATATCCCGTATGTCTTGCTGCCGGGCCCTGCTGCCACCCTTTGCGCCACCTCTTTCTGAAACATCCCGATCACCTCGTCCACCTGGGGTTCCCATTGCAGCATGACGAACAAAATGGGTGACGAAATATTATAGGGGAAATTGCCCGCCACGCTGAAGTGGCCGTCGAACGGCGCCAGCGCCTTGAGGATATCCTGATTGATGATCTTACCTTTTATGACCGGATAAGTACGCTCCAGGTATTCCACTTTCTCGGTGTCTATTTCAATTGCTTTATAATCAACATCCCGCCATTCAAGAAAATACTTAGTGATGGCTCCTCCGCCGGGCCCTATTTCCAGGAGGTTCATACCCGGTGTATGTGTGACCTGCTCCACGATCTTGCGACAAATATTCTCGTCGTGAAGAAAATGCTGACCAAGGCTTTTTTTGAGCGTGTACATCGGGATATCCAAAATTCGTTATTCGGTTGACAATATTGCTAATTACTGTAAAAAAAATCCGCCGGCGTGACCAGCGGATCCTATGATTAATTCGTTCGTAATTACGATTGGCGCGCTGGCTTCGCTTTGAATTTATTGATAGCATTGCGCGTGAAGTCGCTGAGTACCAGGCGGCCGCTGATGGCAGCGCGGTCGGACAACAGCGTATCCCAATGATCTGTTCCCTGCCAGAATATTTTTTTCAGTTGGGCCATAGCATCGGGGCTGCTATGAGCCAGCTTATTGGCCAGGCTGCTCACAGAGTCATCTACGTCGCTGATGTTCTTATATATCTCGGAATACAGTCCATGACGTTTTGCCCATTCTGCTGAGCGCCACTCAGTAGCATCTATAGCAAGTTGAGAAAAGCCGGCAACACCTATTTTACGTTCAACTGCCGGGCCTACAACAAATGGCCCGATGCCTACAGCCAGTTCGCTGAGCTTAACAGAAGCATCCTCAGTAGCAATAGCATAATCAGTAGCTGCGATCACACCTACGCCACCGCCCACAGCTTTACCCTGCACACGGCCTATGATGAGCTTATGACATTTGCGCATAGCATTGATGACGTGGGCAAAACCGCTAAAAAATTTCTTACCGGCCTCTTCACTGTTGATCGCCATCAACTCATCAAATGAGGCACCCGCACAGAAAGCCCTGTCGCCTTCGCTACGCAGAATAATAACCTTTACGCGGTCGTCGATACCAATATCATTAATGTTTTTTGCAAGGTCAGTTAGAATTGCAGATGGAAGCGAATTGCTGGATGGATGAAAAAATTCGATGGTTGCAATGCCATGTTCAATGGAGTGATTGACATAGCCTTCAGCGTGTTTCATACCTATGAAAAAAAGATTTTAAGGAATGGTGAACAAATAAAAGAAAACAGAAAAAAATAACTATGAAAAAATCTGGTCTGCAAATATATGCAACAGTGTAACATACGCAACGTTAAAAACGATGGTATTTTATGACGCTTGCTTTACGCTGCCTGCAGAAAACCGGTAATGGTGCTGGCACAATTAAGTTATCTTTGATATGAATTGTGACCAAGATATTGCCTTAAGCCTATGTATTTCAATAATTTATTCTTGAATAAAAAAATAAGCTTTTTTTTAGTTGCATCCTTGCTGCTGTTACTGCCAAACATGTCCCGGAGCCAGGTGATCTGGGCAAGCACATTTGGCACAAGCTGGCTAACTCCCGGCAACTGGAGCGGAGCAACTTTACCAACCGGCTTGCAGATAGCCGAGTTTGATGCTAACCCTACGTCGGCGACAACCGGCATCGGAATAGACATGGGTGTTGCAGGAGGCACCGAGTCTGTCGGGGCCATCTATCTGAGTCCTTTGCGAACGGGCAACCTGATCATTGGTAACAGTTCATCGGGCACGCCGGGCACACTCCATTTGAATGGAGATACCTTAGCGGGCATGCCCAAAGTAGTGCTGGCGAACTTGTCAACGAATCATTCCCGGCTCACTGTGCAGAATACACAGGGGTCTGGCTCGAGCACACTGCTCATCAACCTCGGTGCAGATACGGCATACATGATAACCGGCGCAGGAACAGCTACCGGCATAGGAAACTCGATCGCAATAACAACAGGCATTACAGGAAGCAGTACGCTAACCTTGTTAGCAGGAGGCACATGGAACGCTGCAATGGACACCGGGGTGAATGGCGGACTGCTGAAGCTTGGGGGCGCCAACACATTTTCTGGCGGGCTGCATGTGGGACAGCCCGATGGCACCGAGAACGGCATTGCCGAACTGGACGCTGCAAATGCCCTGCACGACACGACAGGAAATAATGTGGTAGTCAATGCCAACAGCCAGCTATACCTGGCTGCGCCAACAGGAAGTACTTACAACACCGATAGTATTGTGCTCTATCTGAATGGCTATGGCAACAACTATACAACCACCGGCAGAGGGGCGCTAATATCTGAAAGCGGGAACAGCTATACCTGGACCGGGCCTGTAAACCTGCAAAGCAATGCATCGATCACTGTTGCGGGCACCTCCAGCTCGTCGGTAACACTGTCCGGCACTATTTCTGGCGCAGGTATGATGATAAAAGATGGCGGTGGCACTTTGGTGTTGAGCGGCACGGGCAACAGCTGGACGGGTGGCACACAGGTAAATAAAGGAACACTCACGGTGAGTGCAGGTTCTGCAATATCCACTGCACAGTTGGTAATGGCTGCAACGGCGTCTGGAACGGGCCTTACACTCAATAATTCGCAAACAGTGAGTTGCCTGTATAGCAATTTCGGAGTAACGACCGGGAGTTTCTCACAATCCATTTCACTTTCTTCCGGCACTGTGCTTACTGTAGCACAAGATAGCAGCACCACCTATGGAAACGGGGCTGTAACATCACTCACCAGTGTGATCACCGGCGCAGGTGGCCTTATTAAATCAGGTACAGGCACGCTGACGCTCGGCAGCACGGGCAACACTTTTACGGGCGGAATAACGATCCATGCAGGTGAACTCCGGTTCAGTCCGCAAACAACGCCATCTGCGCTGGCTTCGAATGTGATGCTGAATGGCGGCACACTGGGCACAACCGGTATCGGCGCTGTATCGTTTAGTTTCAGCACCGGAACACTTACCCTATCGGATAGTTCGTACATAAATCTTGATACAGTTAATGCGCACAGCCTGAAATTTGCTAACAGTTCTGCAGCAAGCTGGTCTTCCGGTGTTATTCTGATCATCAGGAATTGGAGGGGTGCATTTAACGGCACCAGCGGCACAAAAGGCAAGCTATACATAGGCACAACAGCAGCCGGGCTCACTGCAGCCCAATTGTCGCAGATATTGTTTGATGACGGCGGCGGAAACTTATTCCCGGCTACACAACTCTCTACAGGCGAAGTGGTGCCTGCAGCCACAATAACTACTACGGCTGCTGCATACGGTCCATTTTGCAACAACACTGACAACTCGCTAAGTGTTTCATTCACGCAAACGGGCCCCATCAGCGGTCCATACAAAGTGCAATTATCGGGCCCCACAGGAGCATTCACTGCAGACACGGTCACCGGCATCATAGGCACAGGCGCCGCTCCGGCCATTACCGCTACCATACCTTCCGGAACTGCAGCCGGCACTGGCTACCGCGTCCGGGTCATCAACACCAGCCCTGCAATATTTGGCACCAACAACGGATCTAATATCACCGTAACGGGATACCCGGCAGTAAACGCAATAGCGGGGCCTGCACTGCTGACTCAAAGTGCATTGGCATCATTCACGAACAGCACAGCAGGAGGTGTATGGTCTTCATCAGATACGTTGATCGCGTCAGTTACTACAGCGGGCATAGTTGCTGCACTGGATAGCGGGACGGCAACCATTTCCTATACAGTATCCAATACATGCGGGCTCTCCACAACCGTCATCAAACCTGTCACCATTGTGCCTGTTCTACATGTAGCAGCAGTTACACCACTCACAGGAGTGCCGGGAGATACAATAACGATCAGCGGCGACCATTTTAATGCTACTTCTACCAACAATGTCATCAGGTTTGGTACAACTACGGCTATGGTATTATCTGCCTCGGCAACATCGCTCATAGCCCGTGTGCCGGCCAATAGCATATTCGGAGGTATCACGGTGACTGACACTACAACTTCCGCCGCTGCGGCAAGCAGCCGATCTTTTCTCCCTACCTACAACAATGCAGGTCTTATTCCCGACTCATTTCACTTCAAGCCCAAGACAGATCTGTCCGCGGGCGGTACTCCGGTCGGGATATGTATGAGCGACATAGACGGCGACGGCAAAACAGACCTTGTAGTTGTGAACAGTGGCCCTAACAACGTGTATGTATATCATGATACTGGCTCTGCGAACAGCCTGTCGGCCGCTTCATTCGACCTGCCACTCACCTACACCACCGGATCGGGGCCGCACTATGTGAAGATGGCAGACCTTGATGGAGACGGCAAACCGGATATGATCGTCACCAACACTTCCACAACTACAAACAAAGTATCTGTATTCAGAAACACGTCCACGCCTGGCGCAATTTCTTTCGCGGCCCGTATTGATTTTACGACCGGGGGGTCAGGCCCATTTGATGTGGTGGTAACCGATATTGATGGTGATGACAAGCCAGACCTGGTTGTCACCAATTATCTTTCCAGCAAAATAGGCATACTGCACAACAAAGCGATCAAAGGAGCTATCACTTCAACTTCATTTGCAGCAGCTGTAACCTACAATACCGGCGCCACACCCCTGCGTGAAGCATCCGCGGATCTTGATGCGGACGGCAAACCCGACATCGCGGTTGTTAACTATACTTCTGGAACCGTCGGGCTCTACCACAACAGCTCATCGACAGGAGTCATCTCTGCCAGTTCTCTGTCCGCGCCCATTAACCTTTCTGCGGGCGCGGGGTGCTCAGCAATTACTGTGGCGGACATCAACAACGATGGCCTCCCGGATCTGCTGGTCGCTAACACCACCACAGGAACGTTATACCTGTTCCAGAATACAAATACTTCACCGGGGGTACTTTCGTTCGCAGCTCCGGTTACAATAACTGCAGGGGCAGGCATTGAGGACCTTGCCGCCGGCGATATAGACGGAGACGGCAACCCAGACATCGTAGCTGGTAATTATACGGGCAATTCACTGACGATCTTCCGGAACACCGGAGCAACAGGATCTATTACTACTTCGTCGTTGATCGCTTATACAGATTCTACTTCGCTCAACGGCCCTGCCGGAATAGCAGTTGGCGATATGGATGGCGATGCAAAACCTGACCTCGCCGTCGTTAATGAGAATGGCGCTGCTATTTCTCTTTTCAAAAATTACCCTTTGCCTCCGGCAGGTAACATATTGGGGACCGACTCGCTATGTGCGGGCACATCGACGACACTTACTGACTCGGTAAGCGGCGGATACTGGCTGAGCACCAATTCAGTATATGCGACCGTAAGCGGCACCGGCGTGGTGCATGCATTGGCAGAAGGCAATGATACAATCGTCTATTACACCATTGCGCAGGGCGACACCAATTTTGTACGTCACCCATTGCGAATAGACGGCTTGCATGCGGCGGGGCATATTACCGGCCCGTATCCCGTATTCTGCCAGGGAGCCATCATTTCGCTCAGCGACACATCGCACTGGGGGGCATGGTCATCCAGCGACACATCGATAGCCATTGTTGATGCAGCAGGCTATGTGACGGGCATTCACACCGGCAGCACTACCATTTCCTATATTGTTGCCAATACCTGCGGATTCTCCAGCGACACCATACAGGTAACGGTTACTGCACCATCAGGTTTTTCAATTTCAGCTATTACTTCGCCCGCAGCCATTTGTTCCGGAACATCGGTGTTGCTGACGGACAGCACTGCAGGCGGCACATGGTCTTCCGGTGACAGCACTGTAGCAAATATTGATGCAATGGGTTCCGTGGCCGGGATAAACGCAGGTACGGCCACCATCACCTATGGCATCAGCAATAGCTGTGGCACGTACGTTGCGACCACCTCACTTCACATTGACACAGTACTCAGCCTACACCCAATCTCTGGCGCCGACAGTGTATGCTCTGGCGCCATGACCACACTTACCACGCCAGATACCGGAGGAACATGGACCGTGACAAATACGCATGCATCTGTATCAGCGGGCGAAGTAACGGGGCTGCTTCCCGGCGCAGACACCATCTTATATACAATCCATAATACCTGCGGCAGCTATAGCACTGATCACTCTGTTGTTGTGAATGCGCTGCCGTATGCAGGTAATATTACAGGTGCCGATACCGTGTGCCCCGGGGCGGCCATCACCCTTTCCGATACTACATCCGGAGGTGTGTGGACGAAAACCAATACGCATGCTAGTGTCAGTGCGTCGGGCATAGTAAGCGGAGTAACGGCCGGTATGGACAGTATTCTGTACACTGTAACGAATAGCTGCGGCACCGCTTACGACACCCTGGCAATAACTGTGCTACCGGCAGCCAGTGCAGGCACTATTACGGGAGCTTCAGCAGTTTGTGTTGGAACTTCCACAACGCTGCACGACGCCGTTACCGGCGGCACGTGGAGCAGCTTCAATAGTAATGCAACAGTTGCCGACAGCATTGTTACAGGTACTGCTACCGGCACTGATACCATTTATTATAGTGTAACGACAACTTGCGGAACAGCTACCACAAAGAAAACGCTGACCATCAATCCACCGCTGTCAGATCCTGGTACGATCACGGGCCCTTCCTCTGTTTGCGTGCATGACACCATTTACTTATCTGACACCATTTCCGGCGGCACATGGGGCAAGACAAATACCAAGGCAAATGTATTTACGGGCGGTGTTGTTGTTGGCGTATCGGCAGGTATCGATACGATCAAATACACGCTTACCAATGTTTGCGGATCTATTTCTGCGCTCTGGCCTGTTACGGTGAATCCATTAGCTTCCGCAGGCACTATTCTGGGCCCGACCACAGTGTGTGCCGGCGACACGATCATCATTCATGACACAACAACTAACGGAACCTGGAGTGCGACCAACGGCGATGCAACATTCGTTAACGACAGCATAGTAATTGGCGCAGCAGCCGGAACCGACTCCTTCATATATACCGTCACCAATGTTTGCGGAAGTGCCGCCGCCATCAAAAAGATAACTGTTTCAGCGCCACCTGTGGTTGCAGCCATATCCGGCTCATCCAGCATCATTATCGGCGATACCATTCTACTTAGGGATGCGACACCGGGAGGAACCTGGAGTGTAGAGAACAACAATGCCATCATTTCGGCCACCGGCAGCGCCGGCGGCCTTAAGGCTGGCAACGATACGGTCCGCTATGTCGTAAAAAACACATGCGGATCCGACACCGCATTTCTTACCATCACTATTTATGAGTCAACGGTAACGGGCGCTATCACCAATTTCCAGTTGTACCCCAATCCGACAACCGGACAAATAACCGTTGTGCTTTCGTCGGCACTGAATGAAAAGGTGGCCATGGTCTTGTCAACGGTCGCTTTTAAGGCAATTCACGCCTTCGACATCGACACCAACACGCCAACAGTGATCGACATCAATGACCTTCCAAATGGCGATTACTTCCTTTCTGCTGCAACTAAAGAGGGATGGACAACGGTGAAGTTCGTTATCGTAAGATAGTAATGACTGATTCCATTGACGCATAAAAATGGCCCACCGCAGTTGCCGGTGGGCCATTTTTTTTCAAGTCTGAAAGACGGATTTATTGGCTCTTGATGATCTTATCGGTCTTGAGCAGATTATTCTCTTCATCGTAAACGCGGATCACATACATCGCAGCAGGCAGATCGGAAATATTCACCGAAGTTGCATCCTTCACGGTCATGATCTCCTTGCCATCTGTACCGAGGATCACTATTGACACCTTTACAGGAGCACTCACATTGATCACTTCTGCCGCAGGGTTTGGATATATCCTTATGTCGATATTCTGCGCAACATTCACAACACTCACCACTGCAAAAGGAGCCGACATGACCGCGCAGCCGTTGCCATCCGTCACTTCAACCGTATAAGCTCCCGGCATGGTCTCTGTATAAATGCTATTGGTTGCACCGGCAATAGCCACACCATCATGATACCATTGATAGGTTGCAAATGACCCTGTGAACAGGATATTGCCACCAGTGAGCCCGATAACCGGATGAGGTGGCGCAACAACGGACACTGCACTGAGTGTTGCCGAACAGCCACCATTGCTTATGGCTACGCTGAATGAGCCAACCGTATCAGCAATGTAGCTGGAATTTGTAGCACCGGCAATTGCACTGCCATCTATATACCATTGATAAGTGAGACCAGTAACACTTCCCAGTGTATTCACTACAAGGTTGACAGGGCTGCCCCCGCAAAGTGTAGCCGAGCTGTCGGGAAGAATAGTAGCTGCAGCCAGGATGTCGGTAACATGTACAGTATCTGTAACTGTGGCGCTACATCCGGAAGCGTTGGTATAAGCGTAAGAGATGACCGTTGTACCCAGGACGCCTGTAGTCAGCAAACCTGTAGATCCAATGCTTGCTACGGACGGATCTGAACTAGTCCATGTGCCTCCCGCCAACGTATCTGTGAGCATTACGGTAGAACCGACGCAGAGGCCGGTAACGCCGGCTATCGGCGATGGCACAGGCACTGCATTCACAGTAAACAATGTACCAACACTAACACTGCAACCAAACGCATTCGTGATCTGGTAACTGATAGAAGTTGTGCCGGCAGCAACACCTGTCACTGATCCGGTAGTGGCATCAACAGTTGCGATCGCTGTATTCGCGCTGGTCCATATACCGCCGGTTGAGTCATCCGTCAGAAGGCTGCCTGCACCAGCACAGATCGCTGCAGTTCCGCCTATCGCGTCAGCACCAGGTGTCGGGTTCACAGTGAACGGCAGTGTAGCCACCGAAGTACATCCGTTAGCGTCTGTGAAAGAATAGGACATAGTAGTAACCCCTGCATTCAGGCCCGTAACGTCACCGGAAACATCGATATTAGCTATGGACAGATCATCAGAAGTCCAGGTACCGCCAGAAGTAATATCACTCAGCGTAACAGTACCCATTGTGCACACAGACGAGCTGCCAGACACAGCACCTACAAACGGCAACGCATTCACAGTCACAGAAGTTGAGACAATAGTTGTGCAACCGGCAGTGTTAGTCGCTGTGTACATGATCGTCGCACTGCCCGACGCCTCACCGGTCACATTACCTGAAGCATCTACCATAGCAATGGTGTTATCGCTACTGCTCCAGGTGCCGCCAAGTGTATCATCACTAAATAAAACAGTTGTGCCGGCGCAGATACCTGCCGGACCACTGATCGCGTCAACTACAGGAAGCGGGCTAACGGAAATAGCCGTTGTAACCGTTGCGGGGCCGCAACCATTGGAAGCAGTGTAAGTAATGGTAGCTGTGCCTGCCACACCTGGTGTGATCACACCCGATGCGTCAACTGAAGCTACAGACCCATCCGAACTGCTCCATGTGCCGCCTGCCGCAGTGTCTGTCAATGTAACCGTCGAACCAACACATACGTAAGGGCCACCGGCTATCGGAGACAATGCAGGCACATCATTTATCGTATCGGCATAAGTAACAGCGGTTGTGCCACATGCATTGGTTACCGAATAAATTACGGTTGTCATACCTGCAGCAACCGGCGAAGCCACGCCGGTAACAGCATCGATAGCCAGCACAGAAGCATCGGCACTTGACCAGCTACCATTCGCGGTTGCATCTGATAACAGGAAGTTGCTGCCTACGCAAATAGATGTTGTGCCGGTAACAGGCGCTACCGATGGTATCACATTTACTGTATCATTTGCAGCAACCGTTGTAGAACCGCATTGGTTGGTTACCGTATAAGAAATGGTAACCGGACCGGTGGTCATACCCGTCACTATTCCCGCAACAGCATCCACAAGAGCTATTGAATTATCGCTACTCTGCCAGGTACCACCCGATAGCGAATCTGTGAGCGTAGCCGGGCTACCTAAACAAATAGTAGAAGGCCCGCCGATAACTGACGGCGCCGGCACAGCATAAACTGTATCCGGATAGAACACGGACATAAAGCCGCAGATATTACCCGCGCTGTAAGATATGTTGACAGATCCGGCAGAAACAGCAGTAATAACGCCGCTTGCATCGACAGACGCTATGGTTGGATCGCTGCTTGACCATGTGCCGCCTGCAGACGCATCGCTCAACGTAATATTGCTTCCGAGACACAGCGATGTTGGCCCGCTGATGGCTGTAACCACCGGAATACCTACAGAAGTATCGAGCGCCGTTACAGTAGTACTGCCACACATGTTAGATACAGTATAGGATACTGTAACTACCCCTCCAATATAAGTTGTCAGTGATCCGGTATCATCAATAGTTGCGATTGCGGCATTATCCGTAGCCCAGACACCACCCGGAGTATTATCAGAAAGCGGCTCCGTCAGTGTCGCACAAATAGGCATCGCGCCGGTTATTGGCGCTACCACCGGCAGCGTCATTATTGTATCATTGAAAGTAGCCGTAGTAGGTCCACACATATTGGTTACTGTGTAGGAGATCACGGTCACACCTGTATCTACCGGAGACAGTGCGCCCGTCACCGGATCGATCGTAGCGATCGTGCCGTTGCTGCTCGTCCATGTTCCGCCTGGGGTAGCATCGGTGAACGTTGTTGTAGCCGCAAGGCAAACACTGCTCGCACCTGAAATGTTCGCCACTACAGGAGCTGTGATCACTGACACCGTAACGGTGTCATACTGCGAGCCACAGGTGTTGGTTGTTGTATAAGATATGATCGCAGTGCCGGCCAATGTGCCGGTTACAACGCCACCATTATCCACAGTTATCGTTGCACTGCTGCTGCTCCAAGTGCCGCCTGTTGCCGGATCACTCAGCGTTGACGTTCCGCCCTGGCAGAATGTCGTTGTGCCAGTGATCGCATTAGCCATCAACGTATCCTGTACGGTAACGCTCAAAGTATCTGCATTTGTGCCGCAACTATTAGTGGTTGTATAAGAAAGCACTGAAGTACCCGCGGACATCGCTGTCACAACTCCGCCTGTCACGCTTACGTCACCATTGCTGGCGCTCCAGGTGCCACCCGCCGCACCCGCATCAGCGAATGTAGCAGTTGAGTTGATACACATAGGATTAGCACCACCGGTAATGGCCATTGGTGTCAATGGCGCTTCGACAGTTACTGATGTAGTATCAGACTGGCTACCACAGCTATTGGTTGTTGTATAAGATATGATCGCTGTGCCTGCCAATGTACCGGTTACCACACCGCCGTTGTCCACAGTTATCGTTGCACTGCTGCTGCTCCATGTACCGCCAGTTGCCAGATCGCTCAGCGTTGACGTTCCGCCCTGGCAGAATGTTGTAGTACCTGTGATCGCATTAGCTATCAGTGTATCCTGTACCGTCACGCTCAAAGTATCTGTATTCGTGCCGCAACTGTTAGTGGTTGTATAAGAAAGCACAGAAGTACCCGCAGCCACCGCTGTCACAACTCCGCCTGTTACGCTAATATCGCCATTGCTGGCACTCCATGTGCCACCCGCTGCACCCGCATCAGCGAATGTAGCAGTTGAATTGACACACATAGGATTAGCACCGCCGGTAATGGCCATTGGTGTCAACGGCGCTTCTACTGTAACAGATGCCGTATCATACTGGTTGCCGCAGCTATTGGTTGTTGTATAAGATATGATCGCTGTACCCACCAATGTACCGGTTACCACGCCGCCGTTGTCTACGGTTATCGTTGCACTGCTGCTGCTCCACGTACCACCCGTAGCCAGATCGCTCAGCGTTGACGTTCCGCCCTGGCAGAATGTTGTAGTACCTGTGATCGCATTAGCCATCAGTGTATCCTGTACCGTCACGCTCAGCGTATCTGTATTTGTGCCACAACTGTTAGTAGTGGTATAAGAAAGTACAGAAGTACCTGCAGATACCGCTATCACAACTCCGCCTGTAACGCTCACATTACCATTGCTGGCGCTCCATGTGCCACCCGCTGCGCCCGCATCAGAGAATGTAGCCGTTGAGTTGATGCACATAGGGTTAGCACCGCCGGTAATGGCCATTGGTATCAATGGTGCTTCTACAGTTACAGAGGCAGTGTCGTACTGACTGCCGCAACTGTTGGTTGTAGTATAAGAGATCATCGCATTGCCGGCCAATGTGCCGGTTACAACGCCTCCGTTGTCCACTGTAATTGTAGCACTGTTGCTACTCCAGGTTCCACCAGTTGCCGGATCGCTGAGCGTAGATGTGCTACCCTGGCAGAAGGTTGTGGTGCCAGTAACGGCATTGGCCATCAGGGTGTCTTCAACTGTCACCGTCAACGTATCGGTATTGGTGCCACAGCTATTGGTTGTGGTGTAAGAAAGAACTGAGGTACCCGCAGAAGCCGCAGTTACCACACCTCCGGTCACACTAATATCGCCATTGCTGGCGCTCCATGTGCCTCCTGCCATGCCTGCGTCAGCAAACGTAGCTGTCGAGTGGATACACATAGGATTGGCGCCACCGGTAAGGGCCATAGGTGTCAACGGCGCTTCAACGGTCACGGATGTGGTATCATACTGACTGCCACAACTGTTGCTAGTTGTATAAGATATTGTCGCGATGCCAGCCAACGTGCCCGTAACCATACCACTATTATCAACTGTTATCGTGGCGCTGCTGCTGCTCCACGTGCCGCCAACAGCAGCATCAGTAAGGGTAGACGTGCTGCCCTGGCAGAATGTCGTTGTACCATTTATCGCATTGGCTAATAGCGTATCCTGCACTGTCACACTTAAAGTATCGGTGTTCATTCCGCAACTATTGACCGTAGTATAAGAAAGAATAAAAGTGCCGGAAGAAGCGCCGGTAACAACGCCACCTGCTACGCTAATACCTGTTGGATTCACACTCCATGCCCCACCCGGCGTGCCGGAATCTGTAAAAGTTGTTGTTGAGTTCAGACACATCGGGTTGTTGCCACCTGAAATAACTCCTGCTACTAACGGCGGATCGACCGTTACTATAACACTGTCATACTGACTACCACAACTATTCATTGTAGTATATGATATTGTGGCAGTACCCGCTAATGTGCCTGTTACTACGCCCCCGTTGTCCACTGTTATCGTCGCACTGCTGCTGCTCCATGTACCGCCAACTGCCGGATCGCTGAGGGTCGATGTACTTCCCTGGCAGAATGTGGTTGTACCGCTGATCGCATGTGCGGCAAGAGGCAACTCAATGGTTATGGTCAGCGTATCTGAGTTTGTTCCGCAAGTATTGCTGGTTGTGTAGGACAATACAGAGCTGCCTGCTGCAACTCCCTGTACTACCCCGCCCGTCACAGACACATCACCATTGCTTGCACTCCAGTTACCGCCGCTAACGGCATCCGCGAAGGTGGTAGAAGCGCCAACACATAAAGGATTGCTGCCACCGGTAATACTACCAGCGACCAGAGGCGGATCAACTGTTACCACAACGCTGTCATACTGGCTGCCGCAGCTATTGGTTGTTGTATAAGATATGGTTGCTGTACCCGCTAGTGTACCTGTTACCACGCCCCCGTTGTCCACGGTTATCGTGGCACTGCTGCTGCTCCAGGTGCCACCAACAGCGGCATCAGTGAGCGTAGACGTGCTACCCTGGCAGAAAGTGGTTGTACCGCTGATCGCATGTGCGGTAAGCGGCGATTCAATCGTTATCGTTAGTGTATCGGAATTTGTTCCGCAAGTATTGGTGGTTGTATAGGACAAAACAGACGTACCCGCCGACACCGCCGTGAAAAAACCACCGAAAACTGTTGCATTTCCATTGCTTGCGCTCCAGGTTCCGTTCGGTATATTGTCTATATAAGTGGTATTACTACCCTGGCATATTGGGCTGGTGCCACCTGAGATGGTACCAGCAACCAGGTAAGGATCGACTTTTACCGTAAGCGTATCCGACCAGACTCCGCAAATTTCCATTTTGGTGTATGAGATAATTGAAGTTCCGGAGTTGATACCGGTTACTACACCACCTACCACTGACACATTACCATTGCTGGCACTCCAGGTGCCTCCAGACAGCGTATCGGTATACGTTGTATTGGTGCCGATACAGAATGGACTGGTGCCACCCGTAATAAGTCCGCGCTGTATTGCCGTATCCACAGTCACAGTTAACGTGTCCGAGTGCGTACCACATGCATTAGTGGTCGTGTAAGAAATTATAGCTGTTCCCGCATGTTTACCAAGCACTACTCCATTGTTCACAGATACGTTCGTGTCACTGGCGCTCCATATCCCGCCTATACCAGCATCCGTAAATGTGGTTGTTGATCCGGCACAGATCGCTGACGCGCCTCCTGAGATCGAGGCCGCCTGCGATGTATCTACCTGCACAAAAGCCGTATCACCCTTCGTGCCGCATGAATTAGTTACTGAATAAGTAATTACGGCTGTACCTGAATTGCTGGTAGTGACCGCTCCGGCAGAAGTTACAGATGCCACTGCCGAATTGCTGGACGTCCAGCTACCTGGGGTTGTCGAAAGTGTTCCTTTCACGACCACATTATCTATAGCCCACCAGAATCCCCAATTGCTCACGTAGTTGAACCTGAGCTTCAGATTATTCATTCCCAGATAAGCGTTCAGGGACGCGGAATCTGAAACAAAAGCTGTCATACTTCCGTTGCTGGCGCCTAGCAGACTGTAAACAGACGTCCACGTTGCTCCATTGTCAGAAGAAATGTCGACACTTACCGTATCGTCGCCGGGGCTATAATAATCAAAATCAGTTTGAAAGAAAACCTTGGCATTGGCAAAACCAGCCAGCGAGAAGGTAGGCGATATCAATTTGCTGACTGTGATGCTGTCTGATGTATTACTTGCATCTGAAACAGACACTGCAAATGCAGTTCCATCCGGATCCGTGAATATCCCGTATCCGGAATAACTGGTCCCACTGTTACGGATACTCCATGCCTGAAGCGGCGACACATTAGTTGAACCTGTATTATCCACTGTCCATGCCTGGAAACCGGCGTTAAAGTTCTCGCTCAGTGCAATATCAGTGACAGGGAGACCGTAAGCAGCCCCTGAGCATACCGGCGATACCGGTGTCGTGATGATAACACTGTCCGGGAGTGGATTGACGGTAATATTAGCAGTAGCAATTGCAGCACCACAAATATTCGTGTAGGTATAGCTGATCACATCCGGCCCCGCGCCTACGCCGGTCACAACTCCTCCCGCAACCGAAGCACTCGCATTTTCCGCGCTCCACACACCGCCGCTGACCGCATCAGTAAATGTGGTTGTGGCATTGGCGCACAATGTTGCTGCACCTCCGGTGATGGTTCCGGCATCTGGCGCTGGAACTGCCGTTACCGTCATCGTATCCGACTGTGTGCCACAACTATTAATGCGTGTATAAGATATTACAGCAGCGCCCGCACTTGTTGCAGTCACATTACCAGATGCATCTACGCTGATATTGCCACTTGTTGTGCTCCAGTTGCCGCCGGTTGCTGTCTCAGTTAAAAGAGTTGAGCCCGTATAGCAGAATGCATTCTGGCCGCTGATCATTCCGGCTGCCGCAGGATTTTCAATGGTTACAGTCAATGTATCGCTTTGGCTGCCGCAGCTATTCGTTGTAGTGTAAGATATCAATGCCGTGCCTGCTGTGCTCGCTGTCACATTTCCCGAAGCGTCCACGCTGGCTATGCTGCTGGCTGTGCTCCATGTGCCGCCTGCCGTGGTGTCAATCAGCAAGGTTGAAGCCGACACACAAAAAGTAACATTCCCTGTAATAACACCGGGAACGGGCAATACGCAAGGAACAACCCTAACTACATAAGTAGCCGTATCAAACGCACCGGCTACTGTATAACTAACCGTATCTATACCAGCAGCGACACCCGTTACCACACCGGCGGTGCTTATTGTGGCATTACTATTACTGATACTCCATGTGCCGCCGCTTACAGTATCCGTGAGGGATATTGTAGCACCGACAACTACCGTATCCACGCCGCTTATAGTACCAGCCGTTAGCGGGGCACTAACGGTGACCACATAAGTAGCCGTGTTGCTACCACAGCTATTGGTCGCTACATAGCTTATGGTGTCAGTACCAGCAGTAACGCCGGTCACGACACCTGAAGCATTTACCGTTGCCACTGATGTATTAGACGAAAACCACGTACCCGTAAACGTTGATGCGGGGACACTAAATGAACGAATAGCATGTACTGCGTATTCGTTTAGATCTTTCTTCGAGTAGATAGGAACTCCATATAAATACCAAGCATTCGCCGCATCAAACTCAGAACTACTCCAGTAAATAGCATAAGACGTAGAAAACCCACCAATAATATTTCTATTGGCGTATATACGTTTCAGCTCATCTGAACTTGGCAAATACCAGTCTGTGTACCCCCCTCCCGAATAGAAATGACATAGGTAAGCAGCATAACTTCCCGCACCCAATGCATTAATGATGGCGTTAGTATTAGCAAAGCCTGAGCCCAATACAGTGTCGGTAGTGCCAATAAGCGTATGATTACTTGCCCACACTATCCCAGAGCTTTGGTCTTCCAGAGCAGAAATAAATCCCTTAATAGAATCAGCTACATAACCAGGGTCTCCGGGCTGTAGTACATAACCGATTTTACCACCTCCATAACTTAAACCTATTAATGCTGACAACGTAGATGTGCTACCCACAAGCACCGTTGAATCTCCGCTGATAAAGTGTGGCATCAGCAGGGTGTCCGCCTGCACATGGGCCGTATCCGACTGGCTGCCGCAGGTATTTGCCCGGGTATAAGAAATGATCGCTGTGCCGGAAGATGTCGCTGTTACATTACCGCTGCCATCAACACTGATGGAAGCTGATCCACCACTCCAAGTACCACCACTTGCGGATTCTGCTAGCGCAGTTGAGCCTGTAAGGCAGAATTCACGGGCGCCGGTAATAACCCCCGGCAGTATTACGGAGTCCACGCTCACTGTCAGCGTATCTGCCTGCGTATTGCAGCTGTTTGTTCTTGTATATGAAAGTACCGATGTACCATAGCTGATGCCTTGTGTAACACCGTCACTCACCGTCACATTGCCGTTCGATGCACTCCAGGCACCGCCAACTGTCGCATCTGCGAAAGTAGTGCTGCTGCCCACGCAGATCGGTGAAGTACCCCCGGTTATGGCACCGGCTATTATCAATGGATCGATAGTGACGGTTGCGGTATCTGTTTGTGTTCCACACGCATTTGTAGTTGCATACGATATCAATGCTGCACCTGCCGCCGTCGCTGTAACCACACCCGACGCATTCACGCTGGCAATGCCACTCGCGGTGCTCCATGTACCACCTGCCGTGGCATCGCTCAACACTGTTGAGCCGGAAACGCAGAATGTCGTTGTACCGCTGATCGTGTTGGTCGTTATCGGCGATTCTATCGTTACCGTGATCGTGTCACTCTGGCTGCCGCAGCTATTGGTTGTGGTGTAGGATATTAGTGCGGTACCCGCTGAAGTAGCGGTCACATTACCCGAAGCATCCACACTCGCTATAACGCTCGTTGTACTCCATGTGCCACCCACCGTGGCATCGCTCAGCATTGTTGAACCCGACACGCAGAATGTTGCTGTCCCTGTTATCGCATTTGCAGCAACCGGATTTTCAATGGTCACAGTCAATGTATCACTCTGGCTGCCGCAACTATTGGTTGTGGTGTAGGAGATCAGTGCTGTACCTGCTGACGTCGCAGTCACATTACCAGAAGCATCCA
>Ga0164296_1000218_pt1 | contig 73613 bp, 71 predicted proteins | sample GEODES057metaG_FD_113533 | JGI IMG/M metagenome (GOLD analysis project Ga0164296, IMG submission 113533) | Dystrophic lake water microbial communities from Trout Bog Lake, Wisconsin, USA - GEODES057 metaG | ecosystem: Environmental > Aquatic > Freshwater > Lake | place: USA: Trout Bog Lake...
GACTTCGAACAGACCATCGCGTCCGCAACCGCATGGCTCTTCCTTGCGTCAATCCAACTCTTCCTGAGGCGCATCGCAAGGTCATGATATCATGCAGAATAATTTTGAATCCGACTCTCAGATGCTGCGCAGGTGAAGATGGTGCCTTGGGTCAGCTCTATCGTCGATGGATAAACAATTATACCCACGATGCAGGAAACCCCTCAATTATTCAATACCTGGCTATAATTTAGCAAGTATATGTGGGTCTGCAAGTGAAAATCTGCTGCGTAAATGTTGTATCCTCTTCGGTAAAGTTGCCGATTCTGCGGCAACGTAGCAATGATTCCGGCGGTCGCGCGCGCTTTACGGGCATTGTCGGGCTTTGGTAGATTTTCACGCTGGCGAAGGTCGGGTAACTCGGTTTAATTGACATCCTAGTCGATCCATATCGGGAATTTGTTGCGCACAGATCTTGGGGAAAAGGGTCGAGATTATCTACGGATCGCTAGCGTGGCTTGGCCGGACGTTCTCAGTTGCTGTGCAAAACAGCAGGGATGTCCAATTAACTGCCTCTGACGCTAAATCCCGAAACTGCCCCAACCGCCCATCACCCACCCCGCGCCGCAATCCAGTCATCCACCTGTTTGTCCAGCACCGGCAGCGGGACTGAGCCGCTGCCCACCACCAGATCGTTGAAGGCGCGGATGTCGAAGCGGGGGCCGAGCGCGGCCTGGGCTTTTTGGCGCAGCGCCATGATGCGGATCATGCCGATTTTGTAGCCGGTGGCCTGGCCGGGCACGGTGATATAGCGGCGCGCTTCGGAGCGGGCGGATTCGGGGGGTTCGTGGCCGATCCTGATCAGGTAATCCACCGCCTGGTCTTCGGACCAGCCTTGCGCGTGCAGGCCGGTATCGACCACCAGCCGGGCGGCGCGGAACAGTTCGCCATCCAGCCGTTTCAGTTCTGACGCGGCATCGGGATAGACGCCCATTTCGTGGCACAGTTCTTCGGCATAAAGCGCCCAGCCTTCGCTGAACGCGACATAGCCGTATCCTTTGCGGAATTGCGGGGTGCCGGTCTGGCGCACCTGGATATCGCCCTGCAGCAAGTGGCCGGGGATGCCTTCGTGGCACATCAGATCGGCCAGGCCCGCCTCGCTGTCGGTGGTGCCCAGCAGGTGGAGGAACACGCGGCCGGGGCGTTTGCCATCGGGGCTGGCAAAGCTGGCGTGCGCGGCGCCGCCGGCCACTTCGCTGAACGCCGGTTCGCGCACCACTTCGGTGCCATAGGCGGGCAGATTGCCGAACCACGCGCCCAGCTTGGCCCGGTTGGTGGCGACGATCGCATTGGCATGGGCCAGCCGCGCGGCGCGGCGTTGGTCGGTCCACGGCACCGGCGGGTCCTGCCGCGCCAGATCGGCGTGCATCGCGCCTTCGTCGGCAAACCCGGCCTGGCGCGCCAGCGCGTTTTCTTCGCCCAGGATGCGGTCGACTTCTTTCAGCCCGATGCTGTGGATCGTTGCCGCATCAAGATCGGTGGTGGTGTTCAGCCGCAGCGCGGCAGCGTACCAGCCGGCGCCGTTTGGCAGCGATCCGGCGCCGACCACGCCCGAGGGCGCGGTGGGCAATTGGCCCTGCGCCCAGGCGATCACCCGGCCATAAGGCGCAGCCAGCGCGGCAATCGCGGCGCGGGCATCGGCGCGCAGGCCATCGGTAGTGGCCTGGTCGATCGCGCCGCTGGTTTGCAGATGGGCAATCTTGGCCTCGGCATCGGCCATCAGCGGCGAAGGCGCGCCATTGTCGAACGGGGCGCCGGTGATGATTCCGCGCGAACCACTGATCACGCGTTCCACTTCAAAGCGCGGCACCACGATGCCCTGCGCGGCGGATTGGCGGGTCTGGTCGATCGCGGTGTCGAGCACCGCCGGCATCGCCCTGATCCGCGCGATATAGCCGCGCATATCGGCCAGATCGCCGACACGGTGGGTGTTGATCAGGAAATCGGGCAGCGCCGCGTGCAGCGAATAGAGATAGGAATAGAACGGCGGCGAATAGCGGCGCCAGGCATAGGCCAGCTCGGCGCGATCGAGCTCGAGCGCCCAGATCGCGAAATTGGCGCGCCCGGCGGGGGACAGCCTGGCCGGATCAAACGCCGCCTTCATCCGCGCGACGCTGGCGCGGCGCCATTCGAGCCGGTGCAGCATGCCGGCTTCGCTGTTGTCATCAAGCCGGTCCTCGCCCTGCTTCATCCCCAGCCGCGTCGCCAATTGCGGGCGCATGGTCAGTTCGGTGGCAAATTCGCTGTCGAGAAACGCGGTCAGCCGGGCATCCTCGGTGGTCGGCTGCGCGCTGGCGGGGGTATCGGCCAGCGCGGCAGGCACGGGCGCCACGGCGATCAGGCCGGACGCCGCCAGCAGGAGCACAGTGCGGTTCAAACGCTTCATTTGCATGCCCTTTTTGTTTGGGAGCCTGTGACCAGATGGAGTGACACATTCAAGCACGAGCACACAACCGGAAAAAAGTGCCCTCCCCCTTCGGACTACCGGATAGACACATCTTTTTGATGAACTATTTCTAATTGTGATTCAACAAGTTATCAATTTCGTCATTCCTGCGAAAGCAGGAATCCAGTCGGCCTGTCGTCTTGATCAAACGTCGCAAGCTGGATTCCAGCGTTCGCTGGAATGACGAACGAAAGGTGAATGTGTGAATGCTGTAGCGTGGTGGATTCGAAGTTCGTTTGATCAAACCTGGTCATGCTGAACTTGTTTCAGCATCCATCGTGCCCCGCAATACGGCGGCGTTTGGGGAGAACTGGACCCTGAATCAAGTTCAGGGTAACGATGGGTTAATGATGCGAAGTTCGGAATCCGGACAGTAGTCCATGCGGGGCGGGGCTTGAAACGCCGCTTGTGGTGGCAGGGTGACGCATCAGCTTGATCAGCGCTTCCTTTGGTTAACCCGCCGATACAACTGCCAAACCGGCCTTGCGTCAACCCATCGGCGAAACGCCGATCCAGCGCAGATGGAGGAAATGCGCAAACAGGCCGGCGAGCAGTGTGCCGACCACCACCACCAGCACGGTATTGATCACCCGGGGCGCCGCGCCGCCTGCCGGGCCGCGCTGGCGCAAGGATACAAATGCGATCAGCGCCCACACCACAAACGCGCCGAACATCACCAGCGCGCCGGGGGTGGCGCGCACCAGCAGGTGGGCCAGCGCCCACAGCCCGACCCCGGCGACCATCGGATGGCCCAGCGCGCGGCGGATGTGATTGGCCGGCGAATTGCCGGCGATGACCAGAATGAAGCCCAGCCACACCAGCAGAAACGTGACATGGCGCAGCCCGCCGGGCAGGGCATAGAGCGGATCATCGCCGCGCGTGGCGGCATAGCCGCGCGCGACCAGCACGATTCCCGCAATCGAGACCACCGTGTAGAGCCCTTTCCAGCCGCCTTCACCCAGCCGCGCCAGCATCGCGCGGCGCACGCCGGGCGCGACGATCTGCACCGAATGCATGCCCAGAAACAGCACCAGCCCTGCCACCAGTTCGATCATTGTCCGTCCCCCGCTCTTGATTGTGCCGGGTGATAGTCTGCCGCTGCGCCCGCCCGGTCAAGCACCGCGCACTTTTCGTGCAAAATGCGGGGTGCCAAGCCCGGCCCGATCGATTACAGCGCGCGGCCATGACCATTCCCGATCGCGATCTGCTGCCCGCGGGGCTTGAAGACCGGTTGCCGCGCCAGGCGGCCACCACCACGCGGGTGATGCGCGCGATCCACGATGTGCTGCACCGCCACGGCTATGACCGGGTGCTGCCGCCGATGATCGAATTCGACGAAACGCTGGCCGCGCGGATGGCCGGGATCGAACAGCGGCGGATGTTCCGCTTTGTCGATCCGCAAAGCCTGCGCATGCTGATCCTGCGCGGCGATCATACCCCGCAGATCGGGCGGATCGCCGCCTCGCGGCTGGCCGGGGCGCCGCGTCCGTTGCGGCTGTGCTATACCGGGCAAGTGCTGCTGATCCGGGGCGATGGGCTCGATCCCGCGCGCGAACGGCTCCAATGCGGGGCGGAACTGATCGGCGCCGACAATGTGGCCGCCGCCAGCGAGATCGTCGCCACCGCGATCGAGGCCTTGCAGGCGGCCGGGGCGAGCGGGATCAGCGTCGATTTCACCATGCCCGATCTGGTCGATCTGCTCGCCGCCGGGCCGCTGCCGCTGCCGGCCGACGCGATCGAGCGGGTGCGGCGCGAGCTTGATACCAAGGATGCCGGCGGGCTGGTCGATGCCGGCGGCGCGGCCTATGTGCCGCTGCTCTATGCCACCGGCGAGTTTGCCAGCGCGATCGAGCGGCTGGCGGCGATCGATACCGGCGGTGCGCTCGATCAGCGGATTGCCGCGTTGCGCGATATTGCCGCGCGGCTGGGCGGGCAGGCGCGGCTGACGCTCGATCCCAGCGAACGCCACGGGTTTGAATACCAGTCGTGGTTCGGCTTTACGCTCTATGCCGATGGCGTGCGCGGCGCGATCGGGCGCGGCGGCACCTATCGCATTGCCGGGCCGGGCGGGGGCGAGGCGGCGACCGGGTTCTCGCTGTTTCCCGATGCGCTGATCGACGGCATGGCCGATGCCGAACCGGCCGAACCGCGGCTGTTTCTGCCGCTGGGCCACGATGCCGCTGCTGCTGCCGCGTTGCGCGCGCAAGGCTGGCGCACGGTCGCCGCGCTGAGCGACAGCGACGATGCCACCGTGCTTGGCTGCAGCCACGTGCTGCGCGGAACCAGCCCCGCACCGCTGTAACCGCGCGGCGTGACTGCATGGCCCGACTGGGCCAAAACGGAGCAAATCGTCTGATCATGCTTGCAAACCGCTGAAAGCTTTGCAATTGCTACGGTAAGGACAAGGTTTGGAGTGACCATGCGTACACGCAAATTGATTGCCGGACTCGCAGCCGTAGCGCTGTTTGGTGCGACCATGCCGGCCAATGCGGCCGGGAATGATGCCGGTGCAGGCACCGGCGGCGGCACGGTCACCGTGCTGACCGTGGTCGGTCTGGCGGCGCTTACCCTGGGCGTGATCGGGATCGCTGATTCGGGCAAATCGCCGTAATCAGCCTGATCCGGCCGCGCGCTGATCGCTGGCGATCGCCGGCCTGAGACAGCGGCGAGCCTTGCAGAAACGAATATGGCATGCCGCCCGACCACTGGTTCGGGCGGTTTGCGTTTGCGCGGGCTGGTTTTATGCGCGCCGGCTCATCGCGGCCGGGCAGGCGGCGTCAACCCGCCGGAGCGGACACCGCCAGCGCGAAATAGGGGATTTCGACATCAAACCGCGATCCGTCGCGGCGGCGCATCACATAATGCCCCTGCATGCTGCCCTGCGCGGTGCCGAGCGGGCAGCCCGACACGTAATCGTGCGATTGGCCGGGGGACAGCACCGGTTGTTCGCCGACCACGCCCTCGCCATCGACAAGGTTGACCACGCCGCGCCCGTCGGTGATTCGCCAATGGCGGGTCAGCAACTGGATCTCGTCAGCCGTGTCGTTTTCGATGCGAATATGGTAAACCCAGAACCACTTGCCAGAATCCACCCGCGACTGTTCGGGCAAGAAATTGACCGCGACTCGCACGGTTACCCCTGCGGTGGTCGCGGCATGCTGGAAAAGTTGTTTCATGCGTAACAGGCTAACCCGAATCGCCGGGGGTTCCAACGGTCAATTGCTTCGTTTCGTCGATTCCGCCGCCCGGGCTGGCGGCTTTGCAACGGGTGCCGCGCGCGATAGGGGTGGACGATGCAGTTACGCGCCGAAGCCCTGCTTTGCGCGGTCCGCGCGCATGGTGAACATGGCGCGGTCATCCGCGCGCTGACCGCCGATTACGGGCTGATCGCCGCCTATGTGGCGGGTGCGCGTGGGCGTATCGCGCGGCCGGTGCTGATCCCCGGCAATACCGTGGCGCTGGACCTGCATCAGCGCGGCGATGCCCGGCTGCCCTCGGCGCGGGTGGAACTGGTGGCCAGCCGGGCGCCGTGGCTGACCGAGCCGCTGCCGGCGGCGGGCATCGCCTGGGTTACCGCGCTGGCCGCTGCCGCGCTGCCCGAAGCCTGGCCCTATCCCGCGCTGCACAGCGCGATGGAGGCCACGCTCGATGCGATCTGCCATGCCCCTTCGGCACGGGGCTGGGCGCGCGCGGTGGCGGGGTACGAGGCGCTGTTGCTGCGCGAGGTCGGCTATGGCGCCAGCCCACCTCCGCTGGTCGAAGAAAGCTGGCGCGATGTGCTGGCGCGGCTTGATCGTCAGGGCCAGGCCTTGGCAGCGCGGCTGCTCAATGATCGCCGCGCCGATCACGGCGCGATCATGCCGACACGCCAGGCGCTGATCGCGCGATTGCGGCGCATTGACCCGGATTGATCGGCGCGGCAAAGGGGCGCCACACACGGCCCGGCGCGGCCGGAACACGGGCGTAGACGACCATGAAGATTGCAGTGCTGCCAGGCGATGGCATTGGTCCCGATATTACCGATCAGGCGGTGCGGGTGATCCGCGCGGTGGCAGGCGACATCGCGCTCGAATGGGCGCCGGTCGGCGGCGCGGCGTACAAGGCGCATGGCCACCCGCTGCCCGACCAGACGCTGGCAATCGCGCGCGAGGCCGATGCCATTCTGTTTGGCGCGGTGGGCGATCCCGATTGCGATGCGCTGCCGCGCCATCTGCGCCCCGAACAGGCGATCCTGGGGCTGCGCAAACATCTTGTGCTGTTTGCCAATCTGCGCCCGGCGCGGGTGTTTGCCGGGCTTGAAGGGCATTCGGCGCTGCGCCCGGAAATCGCCCGCGCGATCGATCTGGTGATCGTGCGCGAGCTCAACGGCGATGTCTATTTCGGCGAAAAGGGCATCCGCACAAATGCTGCCGGTGATCGCAAAGGCTATGACGTGATGTCCTATGCCAGCGCCGAAGTGCGCCGCATCGCCCATCTGGCCTTCCGCACCGCGCAAGGGCGTAGCGGCCGGCTGTGTTCGGTGGACAAGGCCAATGTGCTGGAAACCTCGCAAGTGTGGCGTGATACGGTGATCGAGGTGGCGCGCGAATATCCCGATGTCGCGCTCGAACACATGTATGTCGACAATGCCGCGATGCAGTTGGTGCGCAACCCCGGCCATTTCGACGTGGTGCTGACCGGCAATCTGTTTGGCGACATCCTGTCCGATCAGGCGAGCATGTGCGTCGGCTCGATCGGGCTGCTCGCCTCGGCCTCGCTGGGCGAACGGATCACCGCGCATGGTACCTATGGCCTGTATGAACCGATCCACGGTTCGGCGCCCGATATTGCCGGAAAGGGGCTGGCCAATCCGATCGCCACCATCCTGTCGGCGGCGATGCTGCTGCGCCATTCGCTGGGGCTGGCGGCGGCGGCCGACCGGATCGAGGCGGCGGTGGCCGCGACATTGGCCGATGGCGTGCTGTCGCGCGATCTGGGCGGAACTGCGGGCACCACGGAAATAGGTGACGCGGTGCTTGCAAGGTTGTAAGCGCGCGCCTCATGTTGCAACTCGCTGTCATTCTGCCCACCTACAACGAACGGGCCAATATCGCGCGGATGGTCGAACGGCTCGATGCCGCGCTGACCGGCCTCGCGTGGGAAGCCATTTTCGTTGACGACAACAGCCCCGACGGCACTGCCGACGAGGCACGCCGCATCGCGCGCAGCGATTCGCGCATCCGGGTGATCGAACGGATCGGCCGGCGCGGGCTCGCCTCGGCCGCGATCGAAGGGATGTGCGCCAGCGCCGCGCCGGTGGTGGCGGTGATGGACGCCGATGGCCAGCACGATCCCGCGCTGCTGCCGCAGATGTATCAGGCGGTGATCAGCGGCGATTACGATGTCGCCTATGCCTCGCGCTTTGCCGAAGGGGCCAGCACCGAAGCCTGGGGCCGGCCCGACCGGGTCAAGGCATCGGGCATTGCCAATGCGATCGCGCGGCGGGTGACCGGGGTTGACCTGTCGGACCCGATGAGCGGGTTTTTCATGCTCCACGGCGAAACCCTGCGCGCCGATGCGCATCGCCTGTCGGGCGTGGGTTTCAAGATCCTGCTCGATATCCTCGCCACGGTCGACCGGCCGCTGCGCGTCAAGGAATTCCCTCTCAATTTCGCTGCCCGCATGGAAGGCGAATCCAAACTGGACAGGACCGTCGTGTTCGAATTCCTGATCGGGCTTTATGACAAGTGGCTGGGCCGCATCATCCCCACCCGCTTTGCGCTGTTCGGCACTGTCGGCGCGATGGGCGCGGTGGTGCACATGGCGGTGCTGTGGGTGGTGCTGCGCGGCTTTGGCGCCGAATTCGCCGCCAGCCACTATCCCAAGGAAGCCGCGTTCATCATCGGCCAGACCGCTGCGGCGGTAACCGCGATGACGTTCAACTTTGTGCTCAACAACGAGCTGACCTATTCCGACAAGCGACTGCGCGGATTTTACCCGATCCTGCGCGGCTGGGCCAAATTTTTCCTGACCTGTGCGTTCGGCATGGTCGCCAATATCGGCGTTTCGACCGCGCTGGTGCGCGTGGGCGTGCACGATTTCAGCGCGGCGATCGCCGGCATCATCCTCGCCTCGGTGTGGAACTTTGCGCTGTCGAACAAGTTCGTCTGGGGCAAATACGGCTGATCGCGGCGGGTTTGGCGGGGTGTCTCCCCTCTCCTTCAGGGGAGGGGCCGGGGGTGGGGGCTCTCGACCGGGCGTTGTGCCCAAGGCGCGCCCCCTCCCCAACCCCTCCCCTGAAGGGGAGGGGCTGATCAAGCCTTTGATATCGCTATAATCTCACCCCAGCGCGATGTCGGGGGCGTCTTCCTGTTTCATGCCGACGGTGTGATAGCCGGCATCGACATGGTGCACCTCGCCGGTCACCCCGGCGGACAGGTCGGACAGGAAATAAAGCCCCGATCCGCCGACATCCTCGATCGTGACATTGCGGCGCAGCGGTGAATTGAGCTCGTTCCATTTGAGGATATAGCGGAAATCGCCGATCCCGCTGGCGGCCAGCGTCTTGATCGGGCCGGCCGAAATCGCGTTGACGCGCACGCCCGCCGGGCCGCAGTCGTTGGCGAGATAGCGCACGCTGGCTTCGAGCCCCGCCTTGGCCACGCCCATCACGTTGTAATGCGGCACCACTTTTTCCGCGCCGTAGTACGTCAGCGTCAGGATCGATCCGCCGTGGGGCATCATCGGCATCGCCCGCTTGGTCACCGCGACCAGGCTGTAGACCGAGATGTTCATCGTCATCAGAAAGTTGTCGAGCGTGGTATCGTAGAAATTCCCGCGCAGCTGGCTCTTGTCGGAAAAGCCGATGGCATGGACGATGAAATCGATCGTCGGCCAGCGTTCGGCCAGTTTGGCAAACGTGGCATCGAGCGCGTCCATGTCGGACACGTCGCAATCGATCAGGAAATCGCTGCCCAGGCTGGCGGCAAGCGGGCGCACCCGCTTTTCCAGCGCTTCACCCTGATAGGAAAAGGCGAGCTCCGCCCCTGCTTCGTGCAACCGCCGGGCGATCCCCCAGGCCAGCGATTTGTCATTGGCCAGGCCCATGATCAGGCCCCGTTTCCCTTGCATCAATCCGGTCATGCGCTTGTCTACTCGCCTATCCGTTCATCGCCTGATGCGGTGCGGCAGGCGCCGCGCCACCTTTGTCGGCCCGATCCACCGCGGCGCGCTCTTCGGGCGTTTCGGCCAGCGCGGCGTTGAGTTCGGCACCCACCACCATCCCTAAGCCGACCAGCCAGAAAAAGAAAAGCACGATCATCACCCCGGCGAGGCTGCCATAAGTCAGATCGTAGGTGAAAAGATAGCGCAGAAACTTTGGCAGCAGGATGGCGATTGCCTGCCACCACGCGGTGACAAACAGCGCGCCGGGCCATTTGGGATAGCGCCGCGCGGCATATTGCGGCGGCGCGAGGCTGACAAACAGCACCCACAGCGCGCCAAACAGCACCGGCGCCGGGGCAAACCGCGATATTGCGAGGCTGGCAATCCGCCCGTGCCATTGCGGCGCCAGCGCAAACAGCGCCTCGACCGAGGCGCCCAGCGCGACTTGCAGCGTGATCGCCACCAGAATCAGCACGACCGAGGCAATGATCAGCCCGGTCGAGGCCAGCCGCCGCCGCCAATAGGCGCGGGTGATCGGTGTGCCATAGGCGCGGCGCAGCACGTCGCGGATCGTTTCGATCAGGCTGCCCACCGTCCACAATCCGATCGCGCCGCCGATCCACAGCAGGCTGCCGGTGCGCGCGGCGAGCACTTTTTGGAGCACCGGGCCGAGCACGCCCGCCACATCGCCGGGCAGCGGCGCCAGCACGGTATCGATCGCCGCGCCGCGATCACCCGGCTCGCCGATCAGCGCAAACAAGGCGGCGGCGGTTATGCAGAACGGAAAGACCGAAATCAGCACCATATAGGCAAAGTTGCCCGCATGGATGGTGCCATCGTTGAGCACCCCGGCCCAGACGCGGCGCAGCACGCGCACCGCGCGGCGGCGCGATCGCACCGACAGCCAGCGGCCGTCGCCACCCTCGCGCCAGCCCAGCGCGCGCTGGCGGCGCACCTCTGGTGACAGGCGCGGGTGCGGCGGATCATCGGTGATCGGCCCGGCGACGGCGTGATCCCCCCCCGCCAAGCCGGTCAGACCCCGAGCCGGGCGCGCGGGTTGCGGCTGTCGTGCCAGCCTTCGAGCCGGCGGGCGAGATCGGCATCATCGGCGGGCAGGTCGATCTGCAAGGTCACCAGTTGATCGCCGCGTTCGCCATCCTTGCGCGAAAAGCCCTTGCCTTTCAGCCGCAGCGTCTTGCCCCCGGTGGTGCCGGGCGCGACCGTCAGCATGACCGGGCCATCGACCGTGGGCACCTTGATCCGCGCCCCGCTCAGCGCTTCGTCGAGCGTGATCGGCACATCGAGGCGGATATTGTCGCCATCGCGTTCAAACAGCGGATGCGCCGAAACCTCGATGGTCACCAGAGCATCGCCGGCGCCGCCCGGGCCGGGCTCGCCCTTGCCGGCCAGCCGCACCTGCTGCCCGGATTCAACCCCGGCGGGCAGTTTCAGATCGATCGTCTTGCCATCGCGCAGGGTAATCCGCTGCGGCGCGCGGGTGGCCGCATCGACGAACGGCACCACCAGCCGATAGGTCACATTGCCGCCGCGTGGCGGCGGGGCGCGCCGGCTGCCAAACGGGCTGGTGCCGCCGCGCCCGCCGAACAGGCCTTCGAACAGATCGCCCAGATCGGGCCCGGCGCCATCGCCGGGGCGCGCCGAAAACCCTTCAAACCCGTCGTGGCGATAGCCGCCCTGGCCGCCGCCGCCAAACCCGAACGGCGCGGTCGGGTTGCCTTCGCCATCGATCTCGCCACGGTCGAACTGCGCGCGCTTGTCCTTGTCGGACAGCAGGTCATAGGCGCGGGTCACTTCGCCAAAGCGTTCGGCGGCGCGCGGATTGTCCTGATTGCGATCGGGGTGCAATTCCTTGGCCAGCCGGCGATAAGCCGACTTGATGTCCTTTTCGGACGCGCCGCGCGCAATGCCAAGGATGGAATAGGGGTCTGCCATAAGTCCTAGCTAGGGCGCCGGCCCGTCGGGTGCAAGGTCTCGCCCGCAGGTGATGCTGGGCGATCCTTGGGCGATAGGCTAGGTGCATGCGCGTGGGCCGTCGTTGATCGTGGTCATTGTGCGCGGCGCGATGATCGATCAGCGGCCATCCCGAAGTGACCAGAGGACTTTGCGGCCATGACCGATACCCCCGCCGATACCATTCCCGATGGCGATCCGTTTGCGCTGTTCGAGGCGTGGTTTGCCGAAGCGCGCGCCAGCGAACCCAATGACCCCAATGCCATGGCACTGGCCACCGCGACGCCCGATGGCCGCCCCTCGGTGCGCATGGTGCTGTTGAAGGGGCACGGGCCGGACGGTTTCGTGTTCTATACCAATCTGACCAGCCGCAAGGGTGGGGAACTGGCCGCCAATCGCCATGTCGCGCTGCTGTTCCATTGGAAAAGCCTGCGCCGCCAGATCCGCATCGAAGGGGCGATCACCCCGGTCACCCCGGCTGAAGCCGATGCCTATTTTGCCAGCCGCCACCCCGAATCGCGGCTGGGTTCGGCGGCATCGGACCAGTCGCAACCGCTGCCCGCGCGGCAGGTCTATCTCGATCGCGTCGCCGCCTTGCGCGCGCAATATCCCACCGGCGATGTGCCGCGTCCGGCGCACTGGTCGGGCTATCGCGTGCGGCCCGAGGTGATCGAATTCTGGCACGACCGCGATTATCGCCTGCACGAACGCCGCCAATTTGTGCGCACCGGCAATGAGGGCTGGACCAGCCACCTGCTCTACCCGTAAACGCAGCGATGGCATGACCGATCCCCAGCCCTTGTCCGCCCGGCGTCAGGGAGAGTTGAACCGCCGCGCCGCGTTTGCCTCGATCGCGGTGGCGTCGCTGCTCGCGGGGCTGAAGGGCTGGGCGGTGCTGTCGACCGGTTCGCTGGCGATGCTCGGCAGTCTGGCCGATACGCTGCTCGATCTGATCGCCAGCGTGGCGACGCTGCTGGGGGTGTGGATCGCGGCGATCCCCGATGACGACAACCACCGCTTTGGCCATGGCAAGGCCGAGGCGCTGGCGGCGATGTTTCAGGTCGTGCTGATTTCGCTGTCGGCTTTCGGCCTGGCGTTTCGCGCGATTACCGAACTGGTCGCGCCCGGCCAGGTGGCCGATCCGGTCGATGGCATCGCGGTATCGCTGGTGGCGATCGCCGCGACGCTGGCGCTGGTGATCTATCAGCACCGCGTGATCGCGCGCACCGGCAGCGTGGCGATCAGCACCGACCATATCCATTACCGCGCCGATCTGGTGCTCAATCTGGCGGTGATCGCCGCGCTGGCGCTCGATCACTGGGCGCATCTGCGCGGCGCCGATGCCGGCTTTGCGCTGGCGATTGCCGGCTGGCTGGGCTGGGGGGCGTGGACCGCGTCGCAGGATGCGATCGAACAGTTGATGGACCACGAATGGCCGATCGAACAGCGCGAACGGTTTCTGGCGGTGGCTGCGCGCCACCCGGCGCTGCGCGGCATCCATGACTTGCGCACGCGTACCAGCGGCAATCGCGATTTTGTGCAGTTTCATGTCTGGGTCGACGGTTCGATGACGGTGACCCAGGCGCATCAGGTGATGGACGAGATCGAGGCGGCGCTGGCGCGCGAATTTCCCGATACCGAAATCCTGATCCACCCCGATCCCGAAGGCCATGTCGACCATGCCCCGCAGGCGGCGCAGGACCTGCTGACGCAAAGCCCGGCGCTCGCCGCGCAAGGGCCGCCGGTTTAGGGAACCTCTGGACCGGTGGCGCAGCGCCCTGCGGTACGGGCAGGGAGCGGGCCATAAAGCCCTCCCCCTCAGGGCTGCGGCATTCACACAAGTGGTTCAGGAACGCCCAATAAACCCAAATCCGCTCATCCTGAGCTCGTCGAAGGATGCGCGCAAACGGCCCAGTATGCGCGCTTTTTTCCGCGCGTGGGGCGGGTGGCAGCGCGCATCCTTCGACAAGCTCAGGATGAGCGGAGTTCTTTTAAAACAGATAGTTGGCTGATTATGTGAATCAGGTCGCCCCTGAGGCGAGGGGCTTTAATCAGATGCGTCGCCGTTGTCGGCAAGGTGTGATCAGCGCTGCCCTACCGAAACAGGCTGACGATATCGCCCAGCCGCGAAGTTACCTGATGCAGCTGGTCTTCGGGGGTCATCCCCAGTCGCACCACCACCAGCCGGCGCGAGGGGGACACCAGCACATATTGGCCGAGGTGCCCTTCGCAGGCGAACAAGTCGGCCGGGCCGCGATCGGGGAACAGCGAGGGTGTGCCGGTGGTGGCCGCGCGGTTGAGCCAGATCTGCGCGCCATATTGCGATTCGCGCGGCGAGGGCGTGGTCATGAAATCGATCCATTGGCGCGGCACCAGCTGCACCCCGCCGGCCGCGCCGCGATGGCGCAGGAATTCGCCAAAGCGCGCCCAGTCGGGGGCGGTGGCGTGGATCGCGCTGCCGCCGATCATCGTGCCGGTGGCATCGAATTCGGGCACCGCCGATCGCATGCCGACCGGATCGAACAGCCGCGTGTGCAGATAATCGAGCACCGCGCGGCGCCGTTGATCGGGATTGCCGCCGGGCGCCAGCACGCGCGCGGCAAGGTCGGCCAGGATCACGCTGGTATTGGTCGAATAGACCCATTTGCGCCCGGCATCGTCGGCCAGCGGTTGCGCTTCGGCATAGCGGGCCATGTTGTCGCGCCCGTCGAGAAACAGCATGCGCACTTCGTCGGATTGATAGGGCGGGTCGCCCGCTTCGACATGGTGCAGCCCCGATCGCATTTGCAGCAATTGGCGCAAGGTGATTTCGCCGCGCGGATCGCCCGGGCGCTGCCACAGCGGGATCGGCACCGAATCATCGAGCCGCAGCCGCCCATCGGCCACCAGCATGCCGATCAGCACCCCGGTCACCGATTTGGCCATCGACCAGCTGATGAAGCGGGTCTGCCGGTCGTAGCCGGCGCCATAGCGTTCGGCCACCACCTGGCCATCGTGGAGCACCAGCAAAGCGCGGGTTTCGCCGGCTTCCGGCGCGGAAAACAGCGCGTCGATCCGCCCGGCCAGATCGGCGCGCGATACCTCCTTGCCCGGATCGGCGGTCACCGCGGCAAGCGCGGCGGGGCTGAGCGGGGCGGGGGCCTTAGCCTGCTGACAGGCGATCAGCGCTGGCACCAGCGCCAAGGGAGCGATAAGGACGGGGCGCAGCGGTTTCATCGTGGCCGTTCCTTCACAAAGATCGATCGTTCAGGCAATGCCAAACACCGTTTCGCCCGATCCCGCCATCCCAGACAGCGTGCAGCCGCGCCGCTTGCGCCCCTTGCGGCTGGTGCTGCTGATCGTGCTGGCCGGGCTGATCGGCGCGCTGGCCTGGGTGTGGACGCCGCTGCACCGTTATGCGCTGACCGGCACCGCCTATGGCGCGCGGGTCGGCTGTTCGTGCCGCTATCTCGGCGGGCGCACGCTGGCCGATTGTCACAAGGATATGGAGGGCGCGGTGCGCTGGGTCAGCCTGAGCGAGGATCCGGCCACCCGCACGGTCACCGCCAGCTATCCGCTGCTGGCGCGCCAGAGTGCGACCTATCGCGAAGGCTGGGGATGCCAGTTGCAACCCTGGCCCGGATCAAATCCACCCTGACAATTCGCGACGCACCAAGGTTTCGAGCAAGTCCATCCCTGCCTCGCCGGCGTTGAGGCAGGTCAGCGCGGCAAACTGTTCGCCGCCGGCGCCGGTAAATTCCTCGCGCCCGCGAATCGCCAGTTCTTCGAGCGTTTCCAGACAATCGGCGGAAAATCCCGGAGCCGCGATCACCAGCCGGCGCACCCCGTCGCGCGCCTGCGCCATCAGCACTTCGTCAGTCGCCGGCTCCAGCCACTTGGCGCGGCCAAACCGCGACTGAAACGTGGTGACCAGCCGCAAATCGGGGTGCGATGCGGCAAACAGGGCGCCGAGCAGGCGCGAAGTTTTCTGGCAGTGGCAGTGATAGGGATCGCCCAGGTGCAGCGTGCGTTCGGGCATGCCGTGATAGCTGAGCACCAGCATTTCGGGGGTGAACTCGAGCGCGGCGATCTGGCGCGACAGATCCTGGTGCAGCGCGGCCAGATAAGCCGGATCATCGTGATAGGGCGGCAGCGTGCGCAGCGCCGGCAGCCGCCGCGTCTTGAGCACCCAGCGCGCGACATCATCGAGCACGCTGGCGGTGGTCGCGCCCGAATAGTGCGGATAGAGCGGCGCCACCAGCACGCGCTCGCAGCCTTGCGCGATCAGCGCGTCGATTTCGCCGCCGATCGCCGGCTGGCCATAGCGCATGGCATGGCGCACCACCACGGTATCGCCAAACCGCGCTTGCAGCGCGCGCGCCTGCGTCTTGGTGATCGCGGCGAGCGGCGATCCTTCGTCGGTCCACACTTGGGCATAGGCATGCGCCGATTTGCGCGGGCGGGTGTTGAGGATGATCCCGCGCAGGATCGGCTGCCAGATCAGCGCGGGGATTTCGACCACCCGGCTGTCCGACAGGAACTGTTTGAGATAGCGCGCGACCGATTGCTGGTCGGGCGCGTCGGGGGTGCCCAGATTGACCAGCAGCACGCCGATCCGCCCCGTCGCGACGCGCGGGTGATCGGCTGGCCAGTGCGGCGGGTTGGGATCGGGCATCATACTCCTTCGGACAGGAACGGCAGCCGGCGCAGGCGCACCCCGCTGGCCGAAAAGACAGCGTTGCCGATTGCCGGCGCAATGGCAACCGTTGCCAGATCGCCGGGGTCGAACGGTTCGTCGTCGCTGGCGGCAAAGGCAACCACAACCTTGGGGCAATCGGCCAGCAATGGCAGGCGCAATTGGCCGATTCGCGCCGCCTGCGGCAATCCGGCATTCCACCGCGTGCTGCCGCCCAGCGCCTGGGCCATGCCGAACAGAATGCCGCCCTCGATCTGTTGACGCGCGATGTCGCGGTTGATGATCCGGCCGATATCGCAAAACGCGGCCACGCTGTCGACGCGGATCGCCCCGGCATCGGCATGCGCGCTGACCACCAAGGCGATATGGCCGCTGCGCGGGCCTTCGGGTGCGGCCAGCGTCATCGTGTGGCAGGCGATGCCCTGGCCCGAGCCACCGCCGCCACCGCCCCACATCGCCAGGCTGGCGGCGCCCTGCAAACAGGCCGCCAGCCGGGGCTGTTGGCCCAGCATGGCGATGCGAAAGCTCAACGGTTCGGCGCCGGCAAAATGCGCGCATTCGTCGATCATCGTTTCGGTGATGAACGCCGCATGGGCATCGCTGCCGCCGCGCATGCGCCCCACCGGCAGGCTGATCGCCAGCGGCAGATGGTCCACCGCGCGGTCGGGAATCGCATAGACCGGCATCGCGCCGGCCACCGCCATCGGGTCGGCGCTGCCTGCGCTGGCCTGTTGCGCCTGATGCGCGGTGGCATCGCCGAACAGCCGCGCGCCGCTTTCCAGCGCGCTGGCCGGGGTGGCGATCCGCGCGCGCCAGCCGATCAGCCGCTGATGCGCCGGATCAAACGCGGTATCGACCACCGCGCTGAACGGGGCGCGCGGAAATCCGGCCAGCGTTTCCTGCCAGCGCGACCAGGTCAATTGCACCGGATGCCCGCAGCGGCGGGCGATTTCGGCCACTTCTGCGGCAATCCGCACATCCAGCCGCGAGTCAAAGCTGCCGCCCGCCGGCATCGGATAGACCGTCACCGCGCCGCGCGCGACACCGGCTGCACGTGCGGCGGCGCGCGCCGCGGCATCGGGGGCTTGCGTCGCGATCCACAGCTCCAGTTGTCCATTGCTCAGCCGCGCGGTGGCGCTGGCGGGTTCGAGCGGGGCATGCAGCGCGGGGGCAATGTCGTAGCGCGCGCTCAGCATCGGGCGCGTCAGCAGCGGATCGGGATCGCCTGCGGCAAACAGGCGGGTAGCATCGCCGTGGTGCAGTGCGGTTTCGATCGCAAGGTCGATCGCGCCGCTGTCGACCACCCGGCCCTGGCCATCGCCATCGATGCGAAACAGCGGGTCGATCGCGGTCAGCGCGCGATCGGCGGCGTGCCAGGTCTTGGCCACGGTGGCGATCCAGCGTTCCCCCGGCACCACCGCGATCAGCCCGGGAATGCGCCGCGCCGCCGCGGCATCGTGGCTGGCCAGATGGCAATGCCCCTGCGGCGCATGGGCGATCGCGGCGTGGACCAGGCCGGGCAGCCGCACATCGCCGGCATAGACCAGACTGCCATCGACTTTGGCAGGCAGATCGATACGCGGGAAATCGGGCGCGGCCAGCCGCCCCGGCGGGGCATCGGGCGCCTCGCGCGCCGGGTGCGCGCGCAAGGTCGGCGCGTCGGGCACGGCGGCGGCCAGCGCGCTGTCGATCAGCCGGGCAAACGGCAGGCGCCGCGTGCCGCAGATCACCTGATGATCGCGGGTGTCGCAGGCGCTGATGGCAAGGCCGGTTTCGGCAGCGGCGGCGGCCACCAGCAACTGGCGCAAGGCCGCCGCCGCCCGCCGCAGGCGCGGTTCGAACGCGGCGAGCGTGGTGCCGCAGGCGGTGATCATCGCCCCGGCGCCATCGGCCTGATGGCGCACCCACAGATCGCCCGGCGCCCCGGCCAGCGCGCCGACCAGCCCCGGCCGTTCGGCCACCAGATGCGGCAGCCACATTCCCGCCCACTGCGCGGCAATCACCGGATCTGCATAAAACGCGCTGACCGGGGCCGGTTCGACCCCGACGCGGCGCCAGTCTGCGCCCAGTTCGACCGCGACGATCTGCGCCGCCAGCGTGGCAATGCCCTGGCCCATTTCGGTGGCGGGCACCGCGACGCTGATCGTGCCGTTGCGCGCCAGCCGGATCAGCCCTTCGATCACGTGCTCGCCCGGCCCGGCCGCCAGCGGCGCGCGATAGCCGCGCGGCACCAGCGCCAGCGCCACCACCAGCGCCCCGGCGGTGCCCGCGCCGACCAGCACCATGCGGCGGGTGACGGGCGCGGGGGCGGTCATCCGCCGTGCTGATCCAGCCATTGCGCGACCGAACGCGCGATCGCCAGATAGGCTTCGGCGAGCGGCCCTTCGCCCGCTGCCGGCGGCTGGCCGGCGTCGCTGCCTTCGCGAATCGCCAGCGCCAGCGGAATCCGGCCGAGAAACGGCAGCCCGGCTTCGGCAGCGGCGGCTTCGGCGCCGCCATGGCCAAACGGATCGCTGTCCTGGCCGCAATGCGGGCACAGATAGCCGGCCATGTTTTCGACCATGCCGATCAGCGGCACATCGCCCTGCTGAAACAGCCCGATCGCGCGGGTGGCATCGATCAGCGCCAGATCCTGCGGGGTCGATACGATCACCGCGCCGGCCGGTTTGTACTTTTGCAGCATGGTCAATTGCACATCGCCGGTGCCGGGGGGCAGATCGACCACGATCACTTGCGCATCGCCCCATTCGGCATCGATCAACTGGCCCAGCGCATTGCCCGCCATCGGCCCGCGCCAGGCGATCGGCTGACCGGGGCGGACCATGTGCGCCATCGACAGCATCGGCACGCCAAACCGGCTCGCCACCGGGATCAGCTTGTTGCCTTTGGCCTGCGGGCGCTGGTCTTCGGTGGCAAACAGCCGCGCCTGCGACGGCCCGTAGATATCGGCATCGACCAGCCCGGTCGGCCGCCCCAGCCGGTTGAGCGCGATCGCCAGATTGGCCGACAGCGTCGATTTGCCGACCCCGCCCTTGCCCGATCCGACCGCGATGATCTGCCGCCGGGTGCGCGCGGCGGCCATCGCCACGCGCAAGCTGGCCACCCCGGCACCGGCGGCGGCATCGTGCAGCGCGCGATCGAGCGTGCTGCGCGCGGCATCGTCGAGCCCTTGCGCATCGACCACCGCGCTGGCCGATCCGTCGGCGGCGCGGCGCACCGCCTGCAGCCGATCGCCGGCAACCGCACGCAGCGCCTGTTCAAGGGGGTCGGGGGTGGTCATCGCGTCAAATCCGTCCTTCGATCCTGTCGCAGCCCCCTAGCAAAGGAAAAATGGGAACGAGACCTGTTTTTCACAGGTCTTGCACCCTATACCGGTGATCATGGACGGTCTTGACAGGGGCAAGCGCGCCGAAACCCCGCCCGGCGACGGTTTTGAAGCGACCCGCAACGGCGATGGCGACACGCCCGCCGCGCCGCCGCGCGTCAATCCGTGGCGGCAGGCCGCGCCCATGCGCGCCGCGCGCCTGCCGCATCGTGCCGCACCGCGCTGGATCGGCAAAATCACCCGGCTGCGGCTGCCGCGCTGGTCGATCGCGGGGCTGTGGCCGCGCGCGGCGGGCGCGCTGGCGCTGGGCATGGTCGCGGCGACCACGGTTCACCCGGTCGGGCTGCATCAGCAGGCGGTGGTCTCGACGCTGGGGCAATGGGGCGCAACGCAAGGGCCGGGACTGGTGTTTAGCCTGCCCTGGCCGATCGCCAGCGTGCGCGTGGCCGATGTGGCGAGCGTGCGCGTGGCCGATGTGGCGAGCGTGCGCGCGCTGGCGCTGCCGGCCGATCCGGGCGAACACCTGATGCTGCTGCGCGACGGCGCGCTGGCCGATGTGGCGTATGATCTGCGCTGGCATATTGGCGATCTGCGCGCCTATGCGCTGGGCCAGGCCGATCCCGATGCCGCGCTGGCGGCAGTGGCGGAAACTGCGGTGCGCGCGGCAATGGCCGGGGCCGATGCGGCGGCGCTGACCGGCGAAGCGCGGCTGGCGCTGGCGCGCGATGCGGCGCGGCGGGCGCAGGCGATGCTCGATGCCGGGCATGCCGGGGTGGTGGTCGACGCGGTGGTGCTGCGGCGCTGCGACCCGCCGGCGCGGGTTGCCGATGCATTGCGCGCGGTGGCGGCCGCGCGCGCCAATGCCGCGCAGGAAACCGATCGCGCGCGCAACTGGGGGCGGCAATGGATCGCGCATGCCCAGGGCGAAGCGGGCGCATTCGAACAGATTCTGGCGCAATATCGTCAGGCCCCGGCGATCACCCGGCGGCAGATGTATTACGCCACGATCGAACGCGCGCTGGCGCAAAGCGACAAAGTGATCGTTGCCACCCCGCGCGCCACGATCACCGTGCCCACCGCGCCGCTGCACGATACCCCGCCCGAGGCCGGCCATGGGCATTGACCGGCTGATCCGCGCGCCTTTGCCGGTGATCCTGCCGCTGCTGCTCGGCGCGCTGGCGCTGGCCGCGCTGACCCCGGTGCCCGGCGACCGCATCGCGCTGATCACCCGGCTGGGCCGGCCGGTGCAGGTGGTTGATCAGGGGCTGGCGCTGCACTGGCCGCTGGTCGATCGCGTGCTGCTGATCGACCGCCGCGCGATCACCACGCTGCAGGAGGATATCGCGGCAATCGGGGCCGATGGACAGGGCTTGCGGATCGATGCCTATGCCACCTGGCACGTGGCCGATCCGGCGCGGTTTGCGACCAGTCTGGGCGATCCCGAGCGGGCGCAGGCCACGCTGCGCAGCGCGTTGGCAGCGAGGGTACAGGGCGCGGGCGGCGGCGATGCCCCGGCGCTGGCACGCGGCGCCGCCGATGGCGCCCTACGCGCCGGGCTGGCTGCTGATCTGAACCGGTATGGCGTGGCGGTCGACGCGGTGCATCTGTCGCGGGTGGTGCCCGCCGACGGGCCGGCGCTCGATGCCGCGCTGTCGGCGATGGCGGTGCGCGCCGATGGCGATGCCGCGGTGATTGCCGAACAGGGCCGCCGCGATGCCGCGCTGATCCGCGCCGAAGCGCAGGCGCGCGCCGGGCAGATCTATGCGGCAAGCTTTGGCAAGGATCCGCAATTCTATGATTTCTATCGCGCCATGCTCAGCTATGACGCGGCCTTTGCGCAAAAGGGCAGCCATACGACCATGGTCATTGCCCCCGACAGTGCCTATCTCCACCATTTCGGGGCCACACCATGATGCCGGCGGCGGCATGACCATTCAAACCCCGTTCAGGCGGGGATAGGGAAATAGCCAAGCTGCCGGGCGCGGATTCGGGCCCGGCGGATAATGACAAGAGGACCAGATCACGTGCGATACGCTTATGGAGTCACAACGGCGCTGCTCCTCGCCGGCAGCGCGCTCACGCTGGCAACCGGGTTTCCGGCGGGCGCCCAGGTCGCGCAGAACGACAGCGCTTCGATCGATGCGGTGGTCCCGCGTGCCGGCGCGCCGGCCAGCTTTGCCGATCTGACGCAGCAATTGCAGCCGGCGGTGGTCAACATTTCCACCCGCCAGCGGGTCAAAGTGCAGCAGCAGAACCCGTTTGCCGGCACCCCGTTCGGCGACATGTTCGGCGGCCCCGGTGGTCCCGGTGGCCCCGGCGGCGGTGGCCAGACGCGCGAGGCGCAGTCGCTGGGCTCGGGCTTTCTGATTTCGGCCGATGGCTACATCGTCACCAACAACCACGTGATCACCGCCGAAGGGCGCGGCGAAGTCGAATCGATCACCGTCACCACCCCCGACGGTACCGATTACCCGGCAAAGCTGATCGGCAAGGACGCCGCATCGGACCTCGCGGTGCTCAAGATCAACGGGCCAAAGCCGTTTCCGTTTGTGAAATTCGGCGATTCACGACACGCCCGGGTGGGTGACTGGGTGATCGCGATCGGCAATCCCTATGGCCTGGGCGGCACCGTGACGCAGGGGATCATCTCTGCAGTCGGGCGCAACACCGGCACCGGGTCGGCCTATGACCGCTATCTGCAAACCGATGCCTCGATCAACCGGGGCAATTCGGGCGGGCCGATGTTCGACATGCGCGGGCAGGTGATCGGCATCAACAACGCGATCTTTTCGCCGACCGGCGGCAGCGTCGGCATCGGCTTTGCCATTCCCGCCGAAACCGCCGCGCCGATCGTTGAAAAGCTGATCAAAGGCGTGGCGATCGAACGCGGCTATCTGGGCGTGTCGATCCAGCCGCTGTCGGATGATCTGGCCTCGTCGCTCGGGCTGGCGCGCCGGCGCGGTGAATTCGTGCAGTCGGTGGTGCCGGGTCAGGCGGCGGCCAAGGCGGGGATTCAGCCGGGCGACGTGGTGCTGTCGGTCGATGGCCGCGATGTCACCCCCGATACCTCGCTGTCGTACATCGTCGCCAATATCGCCCCGGGCAAGGCGGTGCGGATCGAACTGATCCGCAATGGCCAGCACCAGACGGTGACCGCGACGGTCGCCAAGCGGCCGAGCGAGGAAGAGCTGGCCAAACAGACCTTCCAGGGCGATCAGGGCGATGATGATGACGCGCTGGGCGGCGACGGCAAGGGCGGCCATGACAGCCAGTCGGCGATCCAGCAATCGCTGGGCGTCGCGGTGATCCCGGTAACCCCGCAGATCGCGCGCCAGCTCGGGCTGGGCGAAGAGACCCGCGGCGTGGTGATCACCGGGGTGGACGGATCGAGCGACGCGGCGGCCAAGGGCCTGCAACCGCGCGACGTGATCCTGTCGGCCAACAACCATCCGGTGACCACCCGCGCCGAACTCGATGCGATCGTCCGCCAGGCCAAGGCCGACGGGCGCGAAGCGGTGCTGTTGCGCGTGCAGCGCAGCGGCCAGCCGCCGTTCTTCTTCCCGGTGCGCATCCGCTGATCGCGGTTAGGCACGGCTTTCAACGCGGGGCGGTACCGGGCAGACCGGTGCCGCCCCGTTTTGCTGGTGGTCTCGCCCAAAGGTAGATGTTGCACCGCACAAATGAGCGGTCTAGAGGCCGGCCACACCTTGACTGAGGATACCCCTGGCAATGCGCATCGACATGATTCCCACCGGCAGCAACCCGCCCGAAAGCCTGAACGTGATCATCGAAGTGCCCGTTGGCGGCGAACCGGTGAAGTACGAATTCGACAAGGCCTCGGGCGCGCTGTTCGTCGATCGCATCCTGCACACGCCGATGCGCTATCCCGCCAATTACGGGTTTGTCCCGCACACGCTGTCGCCCGATGGCGATCCGCTCGATGCGCTGGTGATCGCGCGTTCGCCGTTCGTGCCCGGATCGGTGGTGCGCGCGCGGCCGATCGCGGTGCTCAATCTCGAAGACGAACACGGCGGCGATGAAAAGCTGATCTGCGTCCCCGACGACAAGACGTTTCCCTATTACACCGACGTGGTCGAAAAGTCCGACCTGCCCGACATCGTGCTGGCGCAGATCGAACACTTCTTTACTCACTACAAGGATCTCGAAGCCGAAAAGTGGGTGCGCGTCGGCACCTGGGGCGGCGCCGAAGACGCCCGCCGCATCACGCTGGAAGCGATCGACCGCTACAACGCCAGCAAGCAGGACTGATGCTGTTGCCTCCGCTCCCGGTGAGGGGGCGGGGGCATGAATTTCGGCCCTTTATACAAACCCCCGCTCATCCTGAGCCTGTCGAAGGATGCGCGCCCACGCCTGCCCGGCGCGCTGAAAAAGCGCGCAACCTCAAGCGCTTGCGCGCATCCTTCGACAGGCTCAGGATGAGCGGGCGAAGGGAAGGGGCGAGGAGGGTTAGGTTGTTTCGCCCAGCCCCACCCGCTCAAGTCGCCGGCAGCAAGTGCCGTTCGCCGGCGATCCGCGCGATCGCCTTTTGCAGCTTTTCAAACGCGCGCACTTCGATCTGGCGGACGCGTTCGCGGCTGACGTTGTAGACCTGGCTCAATTCCTCGAGCGTGCGCGGTTCGTCGACCAGCCGGCGGTCGGTCAGGATGTGGCGTTCGCGATCGTTCAGGCTGTCCATCGCTTCGACCAACAGCGCGTGGCGCATTTCGCTTTCTTCGGCGTCGGCGACGGTTTCGTCCTGCAACGGGCGGTCATCGGCCAGCCAGTCCTGCCAGCTGCCTTCGCCGTCTTCGCGCATCGAGACATTCAGGCTGGCATCGCCGCCCATCATCATGCGCCGGTTCATCGACACCACGTCGGCTTCGGGCACGCCCAGATCGGTGGCGATCTTTTTCACGTCGTCGGGGTGCAGATCGGTGTCTTCAAACGCTTCGAGATTTTTCTTCATCCGGCGCAGATTGAAAAACAGCTTTTTCTGCGAGGCGGTGGTGCCCATCTTGACCAGCGACCAGCTGCGCAGGATGAATTCCTGGATCGACGCCTTGATCCACCACATCGCATAAGTCGCCAGGCGAAATCCGCGCTCGGGGTCGAATTTCTTGACCCCCTGCATCAGCCCGATGTTGCCTTCGGAAATCAGTTCCGACACCGGCAGGCCATAGCCGCGGTAGCCCATCGCGATCTTGGCGACCAGCCGCAGATGGCTGGTCACCAGCTTGGCCGCGGCTTCGGGATCACCGTGTTCCTGATAGCGCTTGGCCAGCATGTATTCTTCTTCCGCGCTGAGCACGGGAAACTTGCGAATTTCGGCAAGATAGCGGTTGAGGCTGGCATCGCTGCCGAGCGCAGGAACGCTGAGCGCCCCGTTCGACCGACCTTCGTTTGCTTGTGCCACCAGATAGTCCTTTCGCAACGTCAGCGCCCGTTTGTGCCAGACCCCTAAGGGGCGTCGGGCGGCGGGGCCACAGAGGATTTATAACAAGTTTCAAACAAAAACTCAATTGGTCCGCTCGCGGGCAGTATCCTGCACGAATCGGCTATTGGCTACCTGACCTTTGGATATAGCGCCCCCCGTTCTACCCGCCCAGATCGACCAGCAACCTTTGCATGTCGACCGGCGTCGGGCTGGTGAAATGCACGGGCCGGTGCGTAACCGGATGGACAAAGCCCAGTTCCGCCGCATGCAGCGCCTGGCGCCGGAATTGCAGCGCGGCCAGCACGGGGCGCAGACGGGGCGGGCATTTGCCATAGACCGGATCGCCCAATAGCGAATGGCCGATTGACGCAAGGTGAACGCGCACCTGGTGGGTTCGCCCGGTTTCCAGCCGGCATTCGACCAGCGCGGCGCCATCCATCGCGCGCACCACGCGGTAATGCGTCACCGCATGTTTGCCGCGCCCATCGGCAACCAGCGCCATTTTCTTGCGATCATGCACCGATCGGGCGATGGCGCCCTGCACCGTGCCGCTGGCCGGCACCGGCACCCCGGCGGTAATCGCCTGATAGGCGCGGATGATCGAATGATCGGCAAACTGGCGCGCCAGCCCTTCGTGCGCGGCATCGGTCTTGGCCACCACCAGCAGCCCCGAAGTATCCTTGTCGATGCGGTGGACGATGCCCGGCCGCGCCACCCCGCCGATCCCCGACAATTGCCCGCGGCAATGGTGCAGCAGCGCATTGACCAGCGTGCCGTCGGGATTGCCGGCGGCGGGATGCACCACCAGCCCGGCGGGTTTGTCGACCACGATCAGATCGGCATCTTCATGCACCACATTCAGCGCGATATCCTGCGCCACGGTATCGAGCGGCGCGGCGGCGGGCACCGCGATCGCCCAGTTCGCCCCGGCGGCGGGCTTGAGCGCGGCCTGCGCCACCGCGCGCCCGTCGAGCGTGACCGCGCCTTCGCCGATCAGCGCCTTGATCCGTTCGCGCGACAGCCCCGATGCTGCGGCCAACGCGCGGTCAAGCCGTTGCCCGTCATCGCCAATCGTTCCGGTCAGGATCGTTGCGCTGTCCCCCATATTTCCGATATGGGGCGGCGCGGCGGCGCGGACAAGGTCTGCGCCAATCGCACGCATCCGCATTCGAACCGCTTTGCAGCGGCCCCTTGCGCGGGTAAGGGTCGATCAGCAAGCCCGCCGCCGGACCATCGCGCGACGGGCCAGGGGCCCGATGCCAGACCATGACGATTGCACCGCTTGATTTTGCCAGCCTGCTCTGTTCGCGGCTGTGCCATGACCTGTTGAGTCCGGTGGGCGCGCTGTCCAACGGGCTGGAACTGCTCGCCGATGAAAAAGACCCCGAAATGCGCCAGCGCTGTTTCGAATTGCTGGAACAGAGCGCGCGCGCTTCGGCCGACAAATTGCGCTTTTTCCGCCTCGCGTTTGGCGCCGGGGGCGGGTTTGGCGACATGATCGCGCTCGATGAACCGCGCGCGGTGGTCGATGCGCTGGTCGGCGGCAACGGACGGATCACCGCCAATTGGGCGCTCGCCGGCGACAGCATGCCCAAACCGGCGGTGCGCGTTCTGCTCAACCTCGCGCTGATCGGGATCGAGGCGCTGGTGCGCGGCGGCACGCTGGATATTGCCGGCGAAACCCGCGCCGAAGGCACCGCCAAAGTTACCGAAATCGTCGTGCGCGCGGGCGGCGCGCGGATCGCGTTTGATCCGGCGGTGGGTCAGGCGCTCGATGGCACGCTGCCCGATGATGCGCTGTCGAGCCGTACCGCGCCGGCCTGCATGATCCGCCAGATCGCCGACGGGCTGGGCGGCACGCTGCAATTTCATGTGTCATCCGACGCGCTGGTGATGGGCGCGATGCTGCCGACCGGCTGATCGCGGCGATGAACCGGTGGCTGATCCACAAGGAGGTGCCTTCGCCCAATTGGAACGCACGCCTGCTGCCGGTTTCGCTGATCGTTTTGCATTACACCGGGATGACCAGCGCCGCCGCCGCGATCGAACGGCTGTGCGATCCCGCCGCGCAAGTTTCGGCGCATTACCTGATCGACGAAGACGGCACGGTGGTGCGGCTGGTCGATGAAGCCAACCGCGCCTGGCACGCCGGGCGGTCGTATTGGCGCGGGATTACCGATATCAATTCGGCCAGCATCGGCATTGAACTGGTCAATCCCGGCCACGAATTCGGCTATCGCCCGTTTCCCGATGCGCAGATGGAGGCGCTGGTGCCGCTGATTGCGGATATCCGCCGCCGCCACGGGGTGGCGCGCGCCAATGTGATCGGCCATTCCGATGTTGCCCCGGCGCGCAAGACCGATCCGGGCGAATTGTTCGATTGGGATCTGCTGGCGCGCTATGATCTGGCGGAACCGCGCCCGCGCCCGCGCATGCGGCTGATCTATGACAACGACGGCGCGTTTTTCCTCGCGCTCGAACGGCTGGGTTATGACATTTCCGATGGGCCTGCGGCGATCCGCGCGTTTGAACGGCGCTGGCGGCCGCACCGCATTACCGGGCGGATCGATGGCGAAATCGGCGCGCTGCTGTTTGAACTGCTGATTGCGCGCGATGCAGGACCGGATTGTTAAGCCCGCTCCGGGCTGCTAAGCGCGATGGCGTGCCAGGGGGCCGGGCAGCCGCGTCATCGCTTTGTCGATGCCGAGGAAAGTCCGGGCTCCATGAAACAAGGGTGGCGGGTAACGCCCGCCGGCCCCGGGGGTCTTGCCCCAGGGGTCAGGGACAGTGCCACAGAGAACAGACCGCCACACCGGAGCAATCCGGCGGCAAGGGTGAAACGGTGCGGCAAGAGCGCACCGCGCGCGCCGGCAACGGCCGCGGCACGGCAAACCCCACCCGGAGCAAGACCGAATAGGGGCCATGCGCCGGGTATCCGGCAGGCGCGTTTCACGCCAAGGGGCATCCGCCCCTGCATGGCCCGGGTTGGTTGCTGGAGCGCTGCAGCAATGCCGCGCCGAGAGGAATGGCTGCCCGTGCCGATACGGTCCGATGATCGGATACCGTCGGCACGACAGAACCCGGCTTACAGGCCCCCTGGCATTTCACGCGCGGCACACTTTCCTTGGCGGCCCGCGCCGAATAGAAGAGCGCGCATGGGTCACCATCATCACGATCACAGGCATCACGATCACGGCCATCACCATGGCCACGGTCATGGCCACCACCACGGCCATGTCCATGCGCCGGCCAGCTTTGGCCGCGCCTTTGCCGTGGGCATCGCGCTCAACAGCCTGTTTGTCGGGGTAGAGGCGGTCTATGGCGTGCTCGCCGGATCGATGGCGCTGATCGCCGATGCCGGGCACAACTTGTCGGATGTGCTGGGGCTGGTGATCGCGTGGAGCGCAGCGGTGCTGGCCACCCGGCCGCCCTCGGCGCGGTTTACATATGGTCTGAAATCCAGCTCGATCCTTGCGGCGCTGGCCAATGCCGCGCTGCTGCTGGTGGCGCTCGGCGCAATCACCATCGAATCGGTGCGGCACCTGATCGCCCCGGCCCCGGTGTCGACCGGGCCGGTGATGATCGTGGCCGGGGTGGGCATTGTCATCAATACCGCCACCGCGCTGATGTTCATGCGCGGACGCCATCACGATATCAATTTGCGCGGGGCATTCCTGCACATGGCCGGCGATGCTGCCGTCTCGGCCGGGGTGGTGGTCGCCGCGCTGGTGATCGGTCTGACGCAGGCGTGGTGGATCGATCCGGTGGTCAGCCTGGCGATCATCGCGCTGATCGGGTGGAGCACCTGGGGCCTTGCCCGCGATGCCCTGCACATGAGCCTGCTCGGCGTTCCCGCCGGGATCAGCGAGGCCGCGGTGCGCACCTTCCTGGGCGAACAGGCCGGGGTGCGCGCGGTGCACGATCTGCACATCTGGCCGATGAGCACCACCGAAACCGCGCTGACCGCGCACCTGGTCATGCCCGCCGGCCACCCCGGCGATGCCTTTCTGCACGATCTGGCGCACCGGCTCGACCACGATTTCGGCATCGGCCATGCCACCGTGCAGATCGAAACCGATGAACACGGCCACGACTGCGTGCTGGTGAGCGAGGCGGTGGTTTAGGGGGGCGGGGAAGACCCGATCCGCCGACAACTATCTGATATAAATCAATTTCCGGTTCGTCCTGAGCTTGTCGAAGGATGCGCGCACACGTGTGGCTTGGCGCATTTTTTCAGCGCGTTGGGCGGGCGTAAGCGCGCGTCCTTCGACAGGCTCAGGACGAACCGGGGTTAGTTGCGGGGAAATTCAATCACAACCCGATCGCGCGCAGCGCCTGATCGAGGTCCTCGATCACATCATCGGCGTCTTCCAGCCCGACATTGAGCCGCAGCATGTTTTCGCCCACGCCCATGTCGGCGCGGGTTTCGGCGCCGACGCCGTGGTGGGTGGAAGAAGCGGGGTGGCACATCAGCGAGCGCGAATCGCCGATATTGTTGGAAATGTCGATCAGTCGCAGCGCATCGAGCAGCCCGTGTGCCTCTGCCCGGCCGCCGTCGAGTTCGATCGACAGGATCGATCCGCCCGCCTTCATCTGCTTTTTGGCCAGCGCGTGCTGCGGGTGCGCGGGCAGAAACGGATAGAGCACGCGCGGCACCCGCGCTTCGAGGAACGTCGCCACCTTCAGCGCGTTTTCGCTTTGGCGCATGATGCGCAGATCAAGCGTTTCCAGCCCCTTGAGCACCACCCAGGCGTTGAACGGGGCGATATTGGGGCCGGTGTTGCGCTGGAACGGCAGCAGCACGTCGTTGATGAAGGCTTGTGATCCGCACACCGCGCCGGCCAGCACGCGGCCCTGGCCGTCCATCATCTTGGTCGCCGAATAGGCCACCACATCGGCGCCGAACTGCATCGGTTTCTGCAAGGCGCTGGTGGCAAAGGCATTGTCGACCACGGTGGTGATGCCGTGGCGCCGCGCCAGTGCGCAGACAAATTCGAGATCGACCAGGTCCATCGTCGGATTGGCCGGGCTTTCGAAAAAGAACACTTTGGTTTCGGGGCGGATCGCCGCCTCCCACGCCGCATTGTCCGAGGCGTTGATGGTGGTGCCGGAAATGCCGAAGCGGGGCAGCAGATGATCAACCAGCCAGCGGCACGATCCGAACGCCGCCTTGGCCGCGACGATATGGTCGCCGGCCGACAGCTGGCATAGCAGGGCGGTGGTCATCGCCGCCATCCCGCTGGCCTGGGCGCGGCAGGCGGGCGCGCCTTCGAGCAGGGCGATGCGTTCTTCGAGCATCTGCACGGTCGGGTTCTGCAACCGGGAATAGGTCATGCCCTCGGCTTCGCCGGCAAACCGCGCCGCGACCGTGGCCGCATCGTCATAGGCATAGCCTGACGTCAGGAACAGCGCCTCGCTGGTTTCGCCCATTTCCGATCGCCAGGTGCCGCCGCGCACGGCCTGGGTGGCGGGGCGCCAGGTTTGGGTGATCGAGCGGTCCTGTCCGGTGGTGCGTTTCATGGTGCCCGCCCTTAAATGAAATGCCGCGTCAGGGCCAGAGGCGGCGTTGGCCCGGCGCAATTTGCCCCGATCCCGGCTACCCATCGCCCGGGATTTCGCGTATGCGCGCCGCCACCGATGGCCATACCCCCGTTTCTTTCCCGATCCTTTCGCGTGCTGCGGCGGCCGTTTGACCGGCCCGATCCGCTGTCGGCGATCTGGCTGATCGTGGCGGGGTTCTTTCTGCTCGGGCTGTGCCGGCTGGGCATTCCGTCAAAGACGATGTTTGACGAAATCCACTATGTGCCGGCGGCGCGGCGGCTGATCGATCTGACCAAGCGGTTGAATCCCGAACACCCGCTGTTGGGCAAGGAAGTGATCGCGATCGGCATCCGGCTGTTCGGCGACCATCCGTTCGGCTGGCGCTTTCCCAATCTGGTGCTGGGTAGCGCGGGGCTGTTTGGTGCCGGCCGGGCGATGTGGTGGGCATCGGGATCGCGCCGCGCGGCGATCCTGACCACGCTGTTCCTGGCGACCAACGGCATCTGGTTCGTGCTGTCGCGGATCGCCATGCTCGACATGGCGATGGCCTCGATGCTGGCGCTGGGCATGTGGCAATGGGCGCTGGCCTGTCGCCCGTGCTGGGCCGACCGGCGCGGCGGGCGGGTGCATCTGGTGCTGGCCGGGCTGTTTTTCGGGCTGTCGCTGGGGGGCAAATGGAACGGCGCGCCGCTGATAGTGGTGCCCGGTGCGCTGTTTGCGTGGCAGCGCGCGGCGGCGCTGGGGCTGATCGTGCGGCCCGATCGGCGGCGCTGGCGATCATGGCCCGGGTCCATCGCGCGGCTGCTGCTGGCCACCCGCGCCGGGCCGGTGCGCGGGGTCTCGCTGGCAGAGGCGGCGCTGTGGCTGGGGCTGTGGCCGCTGGCGGTCTATCTGGCGACATTTGCCCCGGCGTTTTTCTACAAAGTGCAGCCGATGAATTTTGCCGGGCTGATCCCGTGGCAGCGCTACATGCTGCAATTGCAGGACAGCGTGGTCAAACCGCACCGCTATATGAGCCGGTGGTGGCAATGGGTGTTTAACTTGCGCCCGATCTGGTTCCTCTATGAACGCATCGATGGCGAACAGCGCGGCATCCTGATGGTCGGCAATCCGTTCACGATGTGGGCGGGGCTGCCCGCGCTGGGCTGGTGCGCGATCAAGGGCTGGCGCGGCCAGGGCCTGCCGGCGATGATCGTGGTGCTCTATGTGCTCAGCCTGATTTTCTGGGCGATCAACGGCAAGCCGGTGCAGTTCTATTACCACTATGAACTGGCCGCAGCCTTCCTGATGGCCGCGCTTGGCCTGATGATCGGGCAGTGGTGGGACGCCGGGCTGAAATGGCCCGGACGCAGCGTGCTGGCAATCACGCTGGTGGTGTTCGTCGCGTTTTACCCGATCATTTCGGCCGGCCCGTTGGCGGGCAAGCGCGGCTATCTCGATTATCTGTGGCTGCGATCGTGGCGCTGACGATCAGGCGAACACATCGTCAAAACGATCGACCCGCCCGGCCAGCACGGCGAAAATGCCGATCTTCACCGCCTCGTTGATCGGGGTCAGCAGCGCAGTCAGCAGCAGGAACAGCCAGTGCAGCCCGCCGGCCTGCGCGGTGGTATCCAGCATCCCCCGGAACGTGGCCAGAAAGCCGCCGCCACCGGCCCCGGCGCCCAGCGCAAAGAACACCAGGCTGGTGGCCAGTCCGGTGATCACCAGCGCGCCGAACATCGCGCCGCGATGGCCGGCAGTGGCATCGCGGCTGGCATCGAGCGATTCGCCAAAATCGGTACCGCGTGCCAGCACGAACATCGGGGCGAGATACCAGCGCAGATAAATCAGAATGCCCGGAACGATCAGCAGGATCGCACCCAGCCCGGTGGCCAGCCCGATCACGATCGACAAGCCGACAAACAGCAGAATGCGCAACGGGGTGCCCGCCACAAGCAACCCTTCGCGCTCCATCACCGCACGCACGATCAGCAGGTTGATCACCAGCACGGCAATGGCGCCAGCGAACACCGCAATCGGCGGCCCGGCGATGCCGCCCAGATGCGACATCGCCACCAGTGTGGTCAGCGCCGAATTGGCGGAATTGGCCAGCCCCATCGCCAGCAGCAGCGGCCATTGCCGCACCAGCACGTCCAAACCGGCGCGCAACATGCCACCAGTGCTGGCATCGCTATCGGTATAGGCCATATTGCAAAGTCCCCGCGTCATCAAACAATTGATCGACGGCATCCTGCGCGATTTTCGGCAAGATGCAATGCGCAATTGTGATTGAATTGGCGGTGGACCTGTGGTTGTTCGGTTGCATTGCACTATTTGAGGAGAGCAGTCATGAAAATCACGCTATCGCGGGTGTTCGCTTCGGCGCTCGCGGCATGCCTGCTGCTGCCCGGCGCGGCCCGGGCCAAAAACGTGTCGGCGCACGATATCCCGGGCTTGATCGAAGCGCTGAAAGCGCAGGGCATTCCGGTTGAAGTCGATCTGGACAACAAGTCCGATGACGGCACGGCGATGCCGCAAATCATCCTGACTTTTGAAGGCGACAAATATGCGATGGATTTTTCGTCGTGCCGGTCAAAAACCGATTGCGACTATATCGAGCTGTTGAGTGTATATAACGACATCGAACCGGACGTTGCGCAGAAAATCATCGCGAAATGGAACCAGGCCGAAAATTTTTCGAGCGTGATCTACGTGGCAAACGGCAAGGGCCACATCTTTTCGCTGTACCACTACATCGTCACCAGCGAAGACGGCATATCGGAAAAATCGCTGCGCGCGACGCTGGAATACCTCGCGCGCGACAGCGGCGAAATGGTCCGGATTTTTCAAAGCCTGACCAAGAAATGATCCGGCGCAGCGCGTTCAGACGCTGACCTCGCTGCGCCGGAGCCAGAGCGCGATGACAAAAAGTGGGTGCCGGTTTTTGTCAATCAATCGCGCGACACAAAGATCCAGTGTGGTGGATTCGAAGTTCGCTTGATCAACCTTTGTCATGCTGAACTTGTTTCAGCATCCATTGTGCCCCAAAAACAGCGGCTTTTGGGGAGAAATGGACCCTGAAACAAGTTCAGGGTGACGGTTAAGTGAATGATGCGAACTTCAGAATCAGGCTCTAGCCGGTCACATCCCGTCGACCGCCTTGCTGACCAGGATGTTGACCGCGACACGGCGGTTCTGCGCCTTGCCCTCAGGGGTGTCGTTGCTGGCCAGCGGGTCGGCGGTGGCCATGCCGGTGGGGGTCAGCATGCGCCACGGTTTCCAGTGGCAGGCCTGTTGCAGGTAATTGATCACCGCGCCGGCGCGCTTTTCGCTCAACGTCTGGTTCACCGCGTCGTTGCCGGTCGAATCGGTATAGCCGACCACCAGCATCAGCGCATTGCCGATGGCATCGGCATTGGTGGCAGCGGCGCACAGATCTTCGCGCGCGCGCGGCGACAGCGCCGCCTTGCCGGTGTCAAAAAACACGTTGGTGGTGCTTTTGATGGTGTATTTGTCGATATCGGCCATGCGCCCGCGCAAGGCTTCGGTCGCGGCGGTCTGTTCGTCAAAGCGTTGCGCGGTGCCGGCGCGGATCATCGTCGCGGTTTTCAGGTCATTGGCCTTGAACACCACTTGCGCGGCGATCAGCCCGCTGTCGGCCTGGACCGTGCGCACCGTGACCGGCAGGCCGTTGAGCAGCGCATCCGCGCCATAGCTGCGGCTGCTGACGCCAAACAGCCCGGATGCCGCCTTGATCCGGGTGCCCTCGCTGATCGCGATGATCGTCGGGGCGCCGTCGATGCCGACCACTTTCATGCGGTTGGCATTGCGCGCGGCGATCACCCCCTTGATTTCCGGCCCGGCGGGCAGCGTGGTCAGATCGGGCGCGCGTTCGCCGTTGACGACGATATTGCTGTCGGCGGGCGCCGCCTGCGCCAGCGCGGCTGCCGGCGCCAGCAGGATGATCGCCGTGATTCCGGCCAGCGTGCGCCGCTGCAAAGATGTGTTCGCCATGACCCGTGCTCCCTCGTTGGGTTGTGCAAATCCGATCGGCCATTCATGCAGCGGCGCGGCTTGATGAACGATGAACGCCGGCCGGCGATGCAGTTCAGCCGCACCGCCCTTGCGACGGACCGACCTCAGAAGTGCCCGCGCAGCCCGAGATACCCGGTGCGGCCGAGGCTGTTGTAGCCCACCGCGCTCTGGTATTGGCGGTCACCCAGGTTGTCGATCCGGGCAAACAGCGTGATGCCTTTGCCAAAGGTCCATTCGACCCGCCAATCGACCAGCGCATAGGCCGGCAGCACCTGCAGCGTGGCGGCATTGTCAAAGCTGGCCCCGACCACGCGCAGCGCGACGCTGGTCGAAATCCCCGCCGGCAGGTCATAGCCGAGCGTGGCATTGGCCTGATGGCGCGGCACGCGCGGCAATTGCACGCCATAGGTCGCGCTGCCTGCCGAGCGATCCTCGTTGACCACGATCGCATAGTTGCCATCGGCAAACACATGGCCCAGCCGCGCCTTGGCGGTCAGTTCGAGGCCCTGGCCATAGGCGGCATCGATATTGGCGTAATAGCCATAGCCGTTGATCAGGCAGGCCGGCGGCGCCGAGGACGTGACCGGATAGGGGCAATAGGCAAAGCCGATCAGATTGGTGGTGCGGCGCTGCCACCAGGCCGCGCCCAGTTGCACCGCGCGGCCAAACAGGCTGCGTTCGGCGCCCAGTTCCCAGCCATGCGCACGTTCGGGTTGCAGCGTGGCCGATCCGTAATCGCTGTACAACTGGTAGAGCGAGGGCGCCTTGAACGCTTCGTCATAGCTGGCGCGCAGCACGGTCGTGCCGGCATCGGGGGTATAAGTCGCGCCGGTGCTGAACACGGTGTTGCCGCCGAATTGCGAATGGTGGTCATAGCGCAACCCGCCGTTGAGCGTCAGCCCGGTCAGCGGGGTCAGGCGCGCCTGGCCATAGACGCTGTCGGTATTGGCGACTTCGGGGAACAGTTCATAAGGCTGGATCGCGTCATAGGGGCTACCAACGCGCATATGCTGTTCTTCGCGTTCGGCGCCGAACACCAGGTCGATCGCCTTGCTTGCGGCAAACACCCCCTGGTATTCATAGCGGTCGGTGCGGCCATGGCCGACAAAGCTGAGCGGCGGGCTTTGCAGCGGATAGAGATCTTCGTTGTCGGTCTGATCCTGCTGCACCGAGAACCGGTTTTTCAACCGCCCGTCAAACGCCAACACATTGAGCCCGGCATAGACCGACCAGGTTTTCGACAGCGCATAATCGCCGGGATAGATCCCCACCGGCAGGCTGAAGGTGTCGGAAAAACTGTTGCGCGCATTGCTCCAGTATCCGCGCAGATCGAGCGAGACCGTGGCCGACAGATGCACCGTGACCGTGCCGCTGGCGCCCTGCCGGGCATAGCCGTTGGCCTGCGTGCCGCCGATCAGGGTCGGGATGCCGGCAGTATAGAATTCGCTGCCCGACAGGCGCCAGTCGATCAGGCGCGAGGTGCCGCCGATCCCGGCGCGGGCATCGACGGTGTCGTGGCTGCCGCCTTCGACCGACAGATCGGCCTGCAACGGCCGGGTCGGCGCGGTGGTGGTCACGCTGATGATGCCGCCGAGCGCATCCGAGCCCCACAGGACCGATTGCGGTCCGCGCAGCACTTCGACGCGGGCGATGTCGTCGGCAAACAGGTGGGTGAAATCGAACCCGCCGGCAATCGCGGTGGGATCGCTCAGGCGCATGCCGTCGAACACCAGCACGGTTTCGGCCGGATCGGCGCCGCGAATGCGCAGGCTGGTGACCTGGCCATAGCCGCCGGTGCGCGCCAGCGCGATCGACGGGGTGCGATCGAGCACATCGCTGAGCGCGAGCGGCTGCATCTGATCGAGCGCGGCGCTATCGATCACCGTGACGCTCGATGATACTTTGGTTTCATCGACCGGGGTGCGCAGCGCGGTGATGATGATCGTGCCGTCGTCGGCGGCATCGGCGGCCCGTGCGCCGATCGGCAGCGCCAGCAGCGCGAGCGCGGAGGCGGTTGCCATGGTGTCTATGCGAAATGTCATTGCCTTGTCCCTTTGTTCAGCCAACCAAGGCCGCGAAAAGGACAGGCGTAGCCGGCGCTATCGGGGGTATCGCACGCGCAGCCCCCTTCGCGCCGGGGGCACGCCGCCCCCCACGAAGCCCACTGTCGCTCATCAGGGAAACCCCGCACGCACCGAACACCCCTGTCGGCACGAGGAACGACTGCGGCAGGCAGGTCTCCTGGCTTGCGGGTCAGCGCCGTTCCGACTGCCTTCTCGGGGCCTTGCAGGCATCCCAATGGCGTTGTTGCCGGATGGCTCGCCGCTTACAGTTGCAGGGGCAGCCCGGGATTGTCACCCGCGTTCCCTTTTGATCCCCGGCAAAGGGGAACCTGTCGCGTCTGGCGCGATAGACCCGCAAGGGCAGGTTGACAAGATTGGAACAGCAGCGCGGCGCGCGGTCAGTGCGGGTGAATCACCGAAATCTTGGTGCCTTGCAGCGTCAAATCGGCCATCAGCCCGGCCTGGTTGAACGGGATGGCATAGATATCCTTGACGATCGTCGACGAACTGGCCTCGGCCCCGGCGCCTTTGTCGGCAAAGGCCAGGCTGGGGCCGGTGCCGAGCGCAAAGCCGCCGCTCTTGTGCAGATAGCGCAAGGCGTTTTCGTTCATGAAAAACAGCGCCAGGCTGAATTTTTCTGCACCGGCTTGAAACCCGAAGCTGCCGCCCGACAGATTGTAGAACCCGTCGACCCGGCCCCCGGCCAAGAGCACGCCATTGCCGCTTTCGCCGCCCCACACCAGCCCGGCCTTGATGATCGACGGGATCACCAGCACTGCCAGCGCATGGCTGGCATAGAACTGCGCGCGCGGCTGGCGCGCGATGAGTTCGGCCAGCGCATGGCGGCCCTGTTCGGCGATCTGCGCGGCGGTGCGGGCCAGCGCCTCGGCGGGCAGGATGGTCGTGGCGGCCAGCGCGGCGGCGGAGGACAGAAGGGTGCGACGGTTCATGGGCAAAGCCTTTCGCAAATCGGGTTGCGCCAGCCTGCCCGAAACCGCCGGTCAGCGCCAGCAGGTTGTTTTTTGGCAAAAATATCCGCTCCCCCCACCGGCCCGATTGGGTTAAGAGCCGCCGCAACACGATCCCCCCGATCCGCATTGGCGCGCGAAGGACAGACCCGGCATGATCACAGACCCCGCCCCGGTTCGCACCGACTGGGCCCGCAGCGAAATCGCCGCGCTGTTCGACCTGCCGTTTACCGAACTGGTGTTCCGCGCCGCCAGCGTCCACCGCGCGCACCATCGCGCCGATGAAGTGCAGTTGTGCACGTTGCTGTCGATCAAGACCGGCGGCTGCCCCGAAGACTGCGGCTATTGCGCGCAGTCGGTCAAGGCCGACAGCGGGGTTGAAGCGAGCAAGCTGATGGACGTGCAGGCGGTGCTGCAGGCGGCGGCACAGGCGCGCGATGCCGGATCGCAGCGGTTCTGCATGGGCGCGGCGTGGCGCAATCCCAAGGATCGCGACATGCCGGCGATCATCGCGATGATTCGCGGCGTGCGCGAAATGGGGCTGGAAACCTGCATGACGCTGGGCATGCTGACCGACACCCAGGCGGCGATGCTGGCCGAGGCCGGGCTCGATTATTACAACCACAACATCGACACTTCGCCCGAACGCTATGGCGAAGTGATCACCACCCGCAGCTTTGCCGATCGCATCGATACGTTGGACAAAGTGCGCGCGGCGGGGATCAACGTCTGTTCGGGCGGGATCGTCGGCATGGGCGAAACCCGCGAAGACCGCGTCGGCTTTGTCCATGCGCTGGCGACGCTCGAACGCCATCCCGAATCGGTGCCGGTCAATGCGCTGGTGCCGATTCGCGGCACCGTGCTGGGCGACATGCTGGCCGATACCCCGCTGGCGCGGATCGACGATATCGAATTCGTGCGCACGGTGGCGGTGGCGCGGATCACCATGCCGCGATCGATGGTCCGCCTCTCGGCCGGGCGCGAATCGATGAGCGAGGCGACCCAGGCGCTGTGTTTCCTCGCCGGGGCCAATTCGATCTTTACCGGCGACCGGCTGCTCACCGCCGCCAATGCCGGCGATGATGCCGATGCCGCGCTGTTTGCCCGGCTGGGGCTGACCGCGATGGCCGGGGAAGAGCCGATGCGCGCCGATAAAGCACGCGCCTGTGCGGGGGCCTGCGCGGGCTGAACCGATGAGCGGTTATCGAGCGGCGCTGTGGCAGGCGCATCGCGATGATCTTTGCGCGCTGGCCGCGCGGGGGCGATCGCGGGCACTGATGCCGGCACGGGGGCGCGATTTCGCCTCGAACGATTATCTGGCCATGGCCGGTGATCCGCGCCTTGCCGCCGCGATCGGCGCAGCGGTGGCGCGCGGAGTGCCCGCCGGATCGGGCGGATCGCGGCTGCTGCGCGGCAATCATCGCGAACACGAAGCGCTGGAGGCCGAGGCCGCCGCCTGGACCGGGGCCGAGGCGGCGCTGTTCCTCTCATCGGGCTATGCCGCCAATGTTGCGCTGTTGGCGACGCTGCCGCAGCGCGGGGATCTGATCGTGCACGATGCGCTGATCCACGCCTCGATGCACGAAGGGCTGCGCCTGACCCGCGCCGAAGCCGTGGCGGTGGCGCACAACGATGCCGATGCCTTTGCCGATGCCTGCGCGGCGTGGCGCGCGGCCGGCGGGCGCGGGCGGATCTGGCTGGCGTTTGAAACGCTCTATTCGATGGATGGCGATCGCGCACCGATTGCCGAGCTTGCCGCGCTGGCGCAGCGCCATGACGCGGTGATGCTGATTGATGAAGCCCATGCCACCGGGGTGTTCGGGCGCGACGGGATCGGCCTTGCCGCAGGGCTCGATGGCCGGCCCGATGCTGTTGTGCTGCGCACCTGCGGCAAGGCGCTGGGGGTGGAAGGGGCGCTGATCTGCGGCCCGCGCGTGGCGATTGATTTTCTGGTCAACCGCGCGCGGCCGTTCATCTTTTCGACCGCGCCCTCGCCGCTGATGGCAGCGGCGGTGCGCGCGGCGATCGATCTGGCGCGCAGCGATCCGGCGCGCCGCGCGATGCTGGCCGATCGCTGTGCGCAGGCGCAGGCGCTGCTCGGCCCGCTGGGCGCCACGGCCACCGGCACGCAGATCTTGCCGCTGATCCTCGGCGATGATGCGCGGGCGATGCGCGTCGCCGCTGCGGTGCAGGCGGCCGGGTTTGATGTGCGCGGCATCCGCCCGCCGACGGTGGCGGCGGGCACCGCGCGGCTGCGGCTGTCGATCACGCTCAACAGCAGCGCGGCCGACCTTCACGATCTGGCACAGGCATTGGAACAGGCGCTGACATGACCGCATTTGTAGTAACCGGCACCGACACCGGGATCGGCAAGACCGTGTTTGCCGCCGCGCTGACCGGCGCGCTGGGCGCGCAATACTGGAAACCGGTGCAATCGGGGCTCGACGATGGCGCCGATGCCGATACCGTGGCGCGGCTGAGCGGCGCGCGCGTCCTGCCCGAAGCCTATCGCCTGACCCAGCCGCTGTCGCCGCATCGCGCCGCCGAACTCGACGGGGTGATGATCGATCCGGCCCGGCTGGCCTTGCCGGCGCAGCGGCCGCTGGTGGTCGAAGGCGCCGGCGGCGCGCTGGTGCCGATCACCCGCAGCACGACGTATGCCGATGTGTTTGCCTGGTGGGGGCTGCCGGTGATCGTGGTCGCGCGCACCACGCTCGGCACGATCAACCACAGCCTGCTGACCTTTGAGGCGCTGCGCTCGCGCGGGGTCACGATCCACGGGGTCGCCTTTGTCGGCGATGCCAACCCCGACAACGAGGCGACGATTGCCGCGATGGGCGGCGTGCCCCGGCTCGGGCGCCTGCCGATCCTGCCAAACCTGACCCATGACGCGCTGGCCGCCGCGTTTGCGCAAGGGTTTGATCCGGCGCTGTGGGCATGAGCGCGATCTGGCACCCGTTTACCCAGCACGGGCTGGGCGATGCGATCCCGCTGGTCACCCGTGCCGAAGGGGCGTGGCTCTTTACCGCCGACGGTGCGCGGGTGATCGACGCGATTTCCAGCTGGTGGGTCACCACCCATGGCCACAATCACCCGCGCATCGTTGCGGCGATTCGCGAACAGGCGTTGGCGCTCGATCAGGTGATCTTTGCCGGCTGGACGCATGCGCCGGCCGAAGCGGTGGCGGCGGGGCTGCGCGCGCTGATGCCGGCGGAATTGACCCGGGTGTTCTTTTCCGACAGCGGATCGACCGCGGTCGAGGTCGCGCTGAAAATGGCGCTGGGGTTTCATGCCCATACCGGCACCGGGCGCAGCGGCATCGTGGTGATGGAACACAGTTATCACGGTGATACCATCGGCACGATGTCGGTGGGCGAACGCGGGGTCTACAACGCCGCCTATGCCCCGCTGCTGTTTGACGTGGCGACGATCCCGTTTCCGCAAGGCGATGGCGAAGCGACGCTGGCGCGGCTGGAACAGCTGTGCCGCACCCATCGGCCGGCGGCGCTGATTGTCGAACCGCTGGTGCTGGGGGCGGGGGGCATGCTGTTTTACAGTGCAAAGGTGCTGCGCGGCATGGCCGAGATCGCCCGCGCGCACGATGTGCTGTTGATCGCCGATGAAGTGATGACCGGCTGGGGCCGCACCGGCACGCTGCTGGCATGCGATCAGGCCGGGGTGGTGCCCGATATCCTGTGCCTCGCCAAAGGGCTGACCGGCGGGTCGATGCCGCTGGCGGTGACCATGGCGCGCGAGCCGATTTTTGCCGCGCACTGGTCGACCGACCGGTCAAAGATGTTTTTCCATTCGTCGAGCTTTACCGCCAATCCGATCGCCTGCGCGGCGGCGGCGGCGAATATCGCGATCTGGCAGGACGAACCGGTGGCCGACCGCATTGCCGCGCTGGCCGCCCGCCAGCGCGCGATGATCGACCGGCTGGCCGCGCTGCCGCGGGCGCGCAATCCGCGCGTGTGCGGCACGATCGCCGCGATCGATATTGCCACCCCCGATGCCGGATACCTTTCGGCGCTGGCCCCGCGCCTGTTGCGCATGGCGCGCGAGGCGGGCGTGCTGCTGCGCCCGCTGGGCAATACGATCTATGTCCTGCCGCCCTATTGCCTGGACGAAGCCGACCATGCGCAGATCGAGGCGGTGATCGCACAGGCCTTGCGCGAGGGGTGAACCCGGCGCTCAGGTCCCGGCCGGGGGCAGCGGGGCGCGGCGGATGGTCAGCACTTTGACCGGGTCGGCGAGCATCTGGCCGCGCATCACCCCTTCGCCCCGATTGGGATCGGTCGGCGCGGCAAAGATCTTGCGCACCACGTCCATGCCCGAAACGACATGGCCAAACACCGCATAGCCGGCCTGGGCATCGGGGTCGGTGGCCTTGGGATCGGCATCGAGCCCGGTGATGTCGCTCACCAGAATCGAAAAACCGCCGGTGGCGGTGCCCGGCGCATTGCGTGCCATCGACAGCGCACCGGCGAGATGTGACAGCCCGGTCTGGGTGGTCGGCTCGTGCGCCACCGGGGGGAACAGCTTGCGCGGGTCCTGCTGCCCGGCCTGGATCAGGCCATTGGGCTGTTCGCCCCATTTGAGCGCCATCGCGCGGAAAAAGGTGATGCCGTCAAACCGGCCGGTATCGACATAATGCAGGAAATTGGCGGTGGTGATCGGGGCGTGCTTGCCGTCCAGATCGGCCTCGATCACCCCCAGCGAAGTGGTGATCACCACCCGCACGGTATCGGCGAGCGGGATCGGCGCCGGTTCGGGCGCCGGCTTGTGCGCATGGTGGACGGGCGCGGCCAGCGCCGGCAGGGCGCACAGCGCAGCGATCAGGCTGAGGGCGAATCGGCGGATCATCATTCCCCCAGCGTGCCGCAGCAGGGGCCATGCTGCCAAGCGGCGTTTGCACGAGGCACCGCCAGGTTAACCGCCCATGCGGACGATTACCGATGGCAGACCTTACACTTGTGCCATCGTGCAGGGTTAATCTCGCCCGGTTCGGGCCATCGGTAATGGCCCATCGTGCCCCCCGTTTGCGCCTTGGAGCTGCCATGGTCCGCTTTCACATTTCCGCCAAACTGTTGTCCGCATTTGCCCTGCTGCTGGCGATCATGGCCCTGACCGGGCTGTTTGCGATGCAGAAAATGGGTGAGGTCGATGCGCTTTCGGGCGAAATGCGCACGCGTTGGCTGCCTTCGGCGCAGGCGTTGGGCGATGTCCATGCCTATTTGTCGCAATACCGCATCAAACAGGGCGATCTGGTCGACAACCCGACCGATCGCACCGAAAAACTGGTGCGCAATGCCCAGGCCGTGGTGGGCGGGTCGATCGACGATTACGCCAAGCACGCCGATGCCCGGCAAAAGGCCGCGCTCGACCAGCTGCGCAACGGCTGGAACGCCTATACCGACGAAAACGCGCGGATTGCCCAATTGGCGCGGCGTGGCGATCCGCAGGCGCGGGCGCTGTTTCAGGGTGAAGCGCTCGATCAGTTCTATGCGATCGAGGATACCGTGCTGGCGATGATCGATGCCGATGCCAAGGCTTCGGCCGAAGTGTCGAACCGCTCGAGCGCGATCTATGCCGGAGCGCGCAGCGTGCTGATCGGCGCGATCCTGGCCGGGCTGGCGCTGGCGCTGGCGCTGATGACCGGGCTGATGCTCAACATCGCGCGGCCGCTGGCGCGGATGGGCGATGCGGTCGGACGGCTGGTGGCAGGCGATCTTGGCGTGCATGTCCCCGGGGTCGGGCGCAGCGACGAAATCGGCGCGCTGGCGCGGGCGCTCGAACGCTTCAAGGATCTGGTCACCGCCGATGCCGACCGCGCCGCCGCCGACAAGGCGCGATCGGCGCAAACCCAGGTTACCATCGATGCGATCGGCGGCGCACTGGCGGCGCTGGCCGCGGGTGACTTGTCATACCGCGTGCCCGAAAACGGCGAAGGCGCGCTGGGCAAGCTGCATGTCGATTACAACACCGCGGTGGGCGAACTGGCGACCGTGCTGGGCAAGATTGTCGATGGCTGCACCACCATCCAGACCGGCACGATGGAAATTGCCGCCGCCGCCAATGATCTGGCGATGCGCAGCGAGCAGCAGGCGGCGTCGATCGCCGAAACCGCGCGGACGCTGGGCAGCTTTACCGGCACGGTGCGGATCACCGCCGACAATGCGCGGCAGACCAGCGGCCGGCTGGGGGTGGCGCGCAGCACCGCCGGATCGGTGGAAGATACCGCCCGTCGCGCGATCGAGGCGATGCGTTCGATCGAGGAATCCTCGCGCAAGATGTCGGAAATCGTCAACGTGATCGACGGCATCGCGTTCCAGACCAATCTGCTGGCGCTCAATGCCGGGGTCGAGGCGGCGCGTGCCGGCGATTCGGGCAAGGGCTTTGCCGTGGTCGCCAACGAAGTGCGCGCGCTGGCCGCGCGCAGCGCCGAAGCGGCCAAGGATATCAAGGAGCTGATCAGCACCAGCACGCAGCAGATCGGCGGCGGGGTCAGCCTTGTCGAATCGAGCGGCGATGCGATGCGGCAGATTGTCGGCGAAGTGAGCGCGGTGTCCGATCTGGTCGACGAAATTGCCGAAGCGGCCGAGCAGCAGGCGACCGGGATCAGCGAAATTTCCGACATGGTCGCCTCGATGGACCGGTTTACCCAGGCCAACGCGGCGATGGTCGAACAGACCAGCGCGGGCACGCACAACCTCTCGCAGGAAACCGGGCGCCTGATGGATCAGCTGCGCCGGTTCGATGTCGGCGGGTCGGTTGCCGCGCCGCCGCCGGTCGCGCGTGCTCCCGCCGCGCCGGCCGCCCCGGCCCCGGTGCGCGTGCAACCGGTCTCGGTCGGCAATGCCGCGCTGGCGCTGCGCCCGGCCGAAGACGACTGGTCGGAATTTTGACCAGCCTATGGGGCAATACCTAGCCCCGCTTTGGCGGCAAACTAACAGCCCGCTGCCATACCGGTTCATGCCGCACGGCACGATCACCCCTTTGCCCAAAGTCAGTAGCCGCCCCTGGCAATCACTTCGCTTCATGTTGAACAGCAAAAGGACGAACCGATGATCAAGACCCCGGCCCTGTCATTCGCTCTTGGCCTTTGCGCGCTGGCGCTGTCGGCCGCTCCTGCCCATGCCCAGTCGGCCGACTGGATCCGGGCGGTGGCGCGCACGATTGCCGCCAAGCAGACTTATCCGCACAGCGCCCAGATGCGCGGCGAGGAAGGCACTGCCAAAGTCAAGATTTTCATCAGCGCCAGCGGGGCGATCGAACGCACCGAACTGGTCAGCCCGTCGGGATCGGCGACGCTCGACCGCGAAGCGGTCAGCCTGCCCGCGCGCGCCGGCCAGGTGCCGCCGCCGCCGGGCGGAGCGACCTCGGTCACCGTGCCGATCACCTGGAAGCTGCTGTAAAACCGGCAGCCACACCCCTTTCCAGTCAGGCCGCTGCGCCCCCCCCCTCTCCCTCTCAGCGGCCACGCGTTCCCTGGAAAAGCCCCGGCCATCCCTGGTGCCGGGATCTGGGGGCGGAGCAATCCGCCCCCTTTTTTCGTGCCGATGGCTCCGAAACCGCGCCATCACCGGCTGACACGCGCCGGTCGCGCAGGGCATCCCGGCGCGCATGGACACGACACGCGCAAACAACTGGCATTCCCCGGCGCCCGCGATAAGGGACGTCGGCAGCGGGCCGGCGATGGCCATCCCGCTGCCGGCAAAGGGAGAGCCTGAAGCGATGACCACTCTGGTTACCGATCTGATGCGCGAATCGGGTGTCGCCTTCGGCACCAGCGGCGCGCGCGGGCTGGTCAGCGCGATGACCGACCGGGTCTGCCATGGCTATACCGTCGGGTTTCTGCGCCATATGGCCGATCTGGGCGAATTTGCCCCCGGCGGTGCGGTCGCGCTGGCGGGCGATCTGCGCCCGAGCACCCCGCGCATTCTGGCCGCCTGCGCCCGCGCGGTGCGCGACATGGGCGGGGTGCCGGTGTTTTGCGGCTATGTCCCGACCCCGGCGCTGGCGCTCTATGCCTTTGGCCGGCAGATCCCGTCGCTGATGGTCACCGGCAGCCATATCCCGGCCGATCGCAACGGCATCAAATTCTATCGCAGCCAGGGCGAAGTGCTCAAATCGGACGAGGCGGGCATGGCGCGTCAGCCGGTCGCGGCGGGGGATGCGCGGTTTGACGGGGCGGGCATGCTGGTCGATGCCGAACCGCTGCCCCCGCTGACCGACGCGGTGACCGGCTATGTCGCGCGCTATGTCGATCATTTCGGCCGCGAGGCGCTCGTGGGCAAGCGGATCGGGGTTTACCAGCATTCGGCGGTGGGGCGCGATGTGCTGGCGACGATCCTCACCGAACTGGGCGCCGAAATCGCCCTGCTCGGCCGCAGTGAAACATTTGTCCCGGTCGATACCGAGGCGATCCGGCCCGAAGATATCGCGCTGGCGCGGCAATGGGCAGGTGAACAGCGGCTCGATGCGATCGTGTCGACCGATGGCGATTCGGACCGTCCGCTGATCGCCGATGAAACCGGCAAATGGCTGCGCGGCGATGTGCTGGGTATCCTGTGCGCCGCCGGGATCGGCGCGCACAGCGTGGTCACCCCGGTCAGCAGCAACAGCGCGGTCGAAATGTGCGCGCGGTTTGCCCGGGTGCGCCGCACGCGCATCGGATCCCCTTATGTGATCAGCGCGATGGACGAGGAATTGGCCGGCGGGTCGCCGCTGGTCGCCGGTTACGAAGCCAATGGCGGGTTTCTGCTCGGCAGCGCGATTGCCGGCAAACACGGCATGACCGCCGCGCTGCCGACGCGCGATGCCGTGCTGCCGATGCTGGTGGTGCTGGCCAGCCGGGCGCCCTCGGTATCGGCGCAACTCGCCGATCTGCCGCAGCGGTTTACCCATTCCGACCGGATTACCCCGTTTCCGCCCGAAGTTGCGGCACAGCTGTTCGCGCGGCTGACCACCGGGGACAGCGCGGCGCAACTGGCGGTGCAGACCGATCTGTTCGGCCGCTTTGCCGGCGTCGCCAGCGCGATCGATCTGACCGATGGCGTGCGCGCGCGGTTTGCCGGCGGCGCGGTGATCCACTTGCGCGGATCGGGCAATGCGCCCGAACTGCGCTGCTATACCGAGGCCGACAGCGAGGCGGCGGCGGTGGCGATCAACGAGCAGGCCACGGCGGTGATCCGCGCGCTGTTGCCGGGCTGATCAGGCCGGGCTTTGCAGCCATTCGTGCAGGCTGTGCAGGCAGGCCTGCGCCAGGAGCTTTGACCGTTCGGGGCTCCACCCTTGCGCGGGGCAGGGCAGATCGTCGTTGTCCTTGAACGGCATTTCCAGCGTCATCGCCACCGCGCCATAGCGTTCGGCGATCTGGTTGGTCGCCATCGCCAGATTGGCGGTGCCGGGGCGCGCCTCGGGATAGCCGAAGCGGGTCTGGAAATCGGGGGTGCGCCGTTCGAGGATCGCGCGATAGCGGCGATAGCCGGCGCCCTGTTCGTCGCGCCACGACGGGATGCCTTCAAACCCGGCCAGGAACACGTGCGGGATCGCCTCGTCGCCATGGACGTCGATCGCGAAATCGACCCCGGTGGCGTCCATCGCATTGCGGATCGCCAGCACTTCGGGCGAGCGTTCGGCGCTCGGCGCGTGCCATTCGCGGTTGAGATTGACCCCGGCGGCATTGGTGCGCAGATGCCCGCGCACCGATCCATCGGGGTTGGCATTGGCCACGATGTGAAAGGTGCAGGCCTGGCGCAGCGCGCGGGCATGCGGATCGGCCGGATCGGTCAGCATCGCCAGCGCGCCTTCGACCCACCATTCGGCCATCGATTCGCCGGGGTGCTGGCGCGCGTGAATCCACACCGTGCGCCGGCCGGTGCCCAGCGTCAGGCAATCGATCGGCCGTCCGTCGAGGCTGTGGCCCAGCACGCGGTGCGCCACCCCCGGCGCCAGCGCGGCGCGCGCGATCAGATCCTGATGCCGTTCCCACGAATAGGGCGCAAAATAGGCAAACCACACCTGATCGCCCGCCGGGCGGTGGCGGATGGTCAGGGTGCCGCCCTCGACCGCCGGATCATAGCTGGTGTCGGTGCGGCCCCAGAATTGGCGATCTTCGCTGAACACCGCGCGATAGCCGCTCCACCCGCCGGGATAGGCGGCATCGGCCAGCCCGGTCAACCGCAGCACCAGTTCGCGCCCGGCGACATGCGCGACGCGGAAATGGAACCACTGGAAAAACGCCGAATGGGCATCGCGGCGGATCGCCAGGCGCGCGCTGGCCCCCTCGATCGCCAGCACTTCGATATTGCCGCTGTCAAACGCGGCGTCGATCACGATGGGGCTTTGCGTCATGCCCCAGCCATAAGGAACATTGCCGCGCGATGCAAAGCGTCGGTCAGTTCACCACTTTGCCATCGGGAAAATGCGCAAACAGCGCCACCGCCAGCCGGGTCGCCATGCGGGTATCGTCATTGCCGCCATCGGTGGCGCGGGCCTGGCCTTCGGCATGGCCTTCCCACAGCACGCGGCCGGTGGCGCGGCTGCGGATGCGCACCGCCATGCGCGTGGCGATGATCGCCTTGCGCGGTTTGGACAAATCGATGAACAGCGCGCCGCCAAAGCCCGAGCCGCGATTGCTCACCCCCATGCTGACTTCGCCGCTGACCGGGCGGTGCGGGGCTTCTTCGGGCACCACCACATCGTGGCTCAGGTCGATTTCGACTTGCGATTGCGGATCGGCGGCGGTGGCGGTGTCATAGCCTTTGGCTGCCAACTGGTCGATCACCGCCGCTTCATAGACCGGCAGGCGATCATCGGGCGGCGGCAGATCGTTGGCGGTGGGCAGCGCATCGGGCGTGGCCGACGGTGGGGGTGGCGGGGGCGGCGGAGTGGTGCCCATCACCACGATGCGCCCTTTGCCCAGCGCATCGCCGGCATCGGCGGCGCGAAAGGTTTCGACATCGATACGCTTGCTCGGTTCGGCATTGCCCTGCGTCGCCACGCGCGGCGGGCCATCGTACCACGGCCCGCGCTGGGCATGGGCGGGCAGGCACAGCCCCAGCGTGATCAGGATGGCGGGCGAAAGCAGCAGGCGCGATGTCATGTCGTGGTCTCTGAACCGGAAGGGCCGACAATACAACGGATGCGAATGCACGATTCCTTTGTCGGCATCGCCTGCTAGACCCGAACGCTCGGGCCAACAGGGGTGATTCGCCAGACCATGACCAAACTTCCCGTTCTTGTCACCGGCGGTGCCGGGTATATCGGCAGCCATGCCGTGCTGGCGCTGAAGGATGCCGGCTGGCCGGTCGCGGTGATCGACAATCTGACCACCGGATTCCGCTTTGCGGTGCCCGATGATGTGCCGTTCTATCAGGGCGACATTGCCGATGCGGCGCTCCTGGCGCGGATCTTTGCCGAACAGGGCACGCGCGCGGTGATGCATTTTGCCGGATCGATCATCGTCCCCGAATCGGTCGAAAATCCGCTGAAATATTATCACAACAACACCGCCAACAGCCGCGCGCTGATCGCCGCTGCGGTTGCCGCCGGGGTGCCGCATTTCATTTTCAGCTCGACCGCGGCGACGTATGGCATTCCCGAAGTCTCGCCGGTGCACGAAGACAGCGCCAAGGCGCCGATCAATCCCTATGGCATGTCCAAGCTGATGACCGAGATCATGCTCGGCGATGTCGCGCGTGCGCATCCGCTCAATTTCTGCGCGCTGCGCTATTTCAATGTCGCCGGTGCCGATCCGCAGGCGCGCACCGGCCAATCGACCGCCGGCGCCACTCACCTGATCAAGGTCGCGGTCGAGGCGGCGCTGGGCAAGCGCGACGAAGTCGCGGTGTTCGGCACCGATTATGCCACCCCCGATGGCACCGGGGTGCGCGATTACATCCATGTCAGCGATCTGGCCAATGCCCACGTGCTGGCGCTGGCCGCGCTGATTGCCGAGCCCGAACGCAGCCTGACGATGAATTGCGGCTATGGCCGGGGGTTCTCGGTGCTCGAAGTGCTCGATGCGGTCGATCGGGTGACCAACCTGACGATCCGCCGCAATTTGCAGCCGCGCCGCGCCGGCGATCCCGATTCGCTGATTTCGGACAACCGGCGGATCAAGGCGACGCTGCCCTGGGTGCCGCAGCACGCCGATCTCGATACGATTGTCGCCCATGCGCTGGCGTGGGAGCGGCGCCTGACCGAAATTCGCGCAGCCCAAGGTTGACTTTCACCCGGGCTGCCGATACGCGCGCCCTTCACATTTTCCGCCCGGTCGTATCGGGCCAAGGGATTCGTCATGAAGATTCGCAACAGCCTGAAGTCGCTCAAGGACCGCCATCGCGACAACCGCGTGATCCGCCGTCGCGGCCGGACCTATGTGATCAACAAGACCCAGCGCCGCTTCAAGGCCCGCCAGGGCTGATCGCCTGGCGCCCCGCCATGGGGTGCCATGCTGCCGCAAGGTGCCACAGACCCCCGCCCGCAACGGCGGGGGTTTGGTCGTTCTCGGGATGCGGTGATGATTGAGGCGGTGGTGTGGGACATCGGCCGCGTGCTGGTGCAATGGGATTTCCCGGCGATCTGGCGCGGCGTGATCGCCGATCGTGCCGAGCTTGACCGGTTTGTCACCCAGGTTGTCAACGAAGCCTGGCATGCCCGCCACGATGCCGGCGTGCCGATGGCCGATCTGATCGCCGAAGCGGTGGCGGCGCATCCCGATCAGGCCGCGCTGATCGCACGCTATCGCACGCATTGGCTGCTGTCGGTGCCGGGGCCGATCGCCGGCACGCACGAGTTGGTCGCACGGTTGAGCGCGCGCGCGGTGCCGCAATATGCGATCACCAATTTCGGCCATGAAACGTTCGCGCTGTTTCGCCCGACCTTTCCGGTGCTCGACCACATGCGCGACATTGTCGTGTCGGGCACCGAGCGGCTGATCAAGCCCGATCCGGCGATCTTTCGGCTGGCTGCGGCGCGGTTTGGCCACGATCCGGCGCGGATGCTGTTTGTCGACGACAATGCCGACAATATCGCCGCCGCCCGCGCGCTGGGCTGGCAGGTGCACCATTTTGTCGATGGCGCCGAGGCGCTGGAGATGGATTTGCGCGGGCGCGGGCTGATTTGATGGCAGCCGGGCGGCGCACCTGCGGCATTCACCAAATGGTCCAGAATCGCCCAAAAACCAGTTCCGCTCATCCTGAGCAACTGTGTTTGAGTTGGTCACGCCGAGAGGAAGGGTTGGCTGTCCTTGAGCATGGCATTGAGGGCGACGAGGAGTTTTCTGGCGGTTGCGATGACGGCGACTTTGAAGGGTCTGCCTTGTGTTTTCAGTCTGAGGCCGAGCGCTGCGAGGTAGGATTTTTTGGTTCGCAGTATGGAGAGTGCTGCGAGATAGAGGGCGCGGCGTACAGCTGGTCTGCCACCTTGGCATCGGCCCGGTTTGTTGGAAGTGCCGCTTTGGCGGTCGAATGGGGCGATCCCGGCGAGGGCGGCGGCCTGTTTACCGGTTATGGTGCCCAGTTCGGGCATATGGGCCAGCATGGTCGCGGCAACGACCGGGCCGACGCCTGGTGCCGAACGCAGCAGCTTTGCGCGCTGACAGAGCACCGGATTTTCTGCAATCAGGTCGGCGATGATCTTGTCGAGGCGCTGAATTTTGGCTTTCAGGCTGGCGACGTGGGCACGCGTCGTGCGTTGCGCAACGGCATCGATGGTGGTTTCCAGCAGGTTTTGCGACTGGATCATCTGCGCCATAAACTGGTCGCGCAGGCGGATGCGTTCGGCGAGACGCTGGGCTGCCGGGTCATGCCGCCATGGTTTGAGACCGGTGTGCAGCGTAGCGAGCGCACGGGCGATCACGGCAGCATCCAGGGGGTCGGTCTTGGCCCGCTTGCCTTCGGCCTTTGCGAAGCTGCGTACACGTGCCGGGTCTAGCAGATATGCCTTAAATCCTTTGCTTTCGAGCAGGATCGCGAGGTTGCGTTCGTAGCCGCCCGAGGCTTCGAACCCGATCCGCAGGACCCGATTGCGCGCCACGCGTGCCAAACGCACGGCCAGATCGCGCAGTCCCTTCGAGCTATTTGCAACCCGCCAGCCATCGCCGTCGGGGTAAAGGTGAACAACCAATTCGTGCTTGGCGACATCGATGCCGACAAATGCGTCGTCTTGTGCCATGTTCCGGTCTCCCTAGCTTGTCGTGCGGGGTCCATAAGGCCCCATGCAACTGTTCGAGGTTAAGGGAGCGGATGCGGCCAAGCTCAGCGACGGTTTCAAAAAACCGGCCTGTCGAACGACCATACATCCGCGCCGGGACGGGGTCGCCACCCCGCCCCGGCAAGTCGTTCTATACCATCTTGCGAATAGACAAGCCTGTCGAAGGATGCGCGCTGACGCCTGCCCCACGCGCGGAAAAAAGCGCGCATACTCAATCGTTTGCGCGCATCCTTCGACAGGCTCAGGATGAGCGGGTCTCTTTTGAAACAGATACTTGGCTGATTGTGTGAAACCTTCGGGGCGGCCTTCAGGCCAGCCCGATCAGCGAAATTTCGCGGCCATTGTCGGCTTCGCCGGCGTGGGTGGCGCGGCGGAAGGAGAAGAACCGGTCGGGCTGGCTATAGGTGTCTTCGCCCAGCATCGCCACGGTTCCCGCCCCGGCGGCGCGCAGGCGGGCGGCGACATAGCCTTCGAGATCGAACCAGGCATGGCCGGCGCGGCCGGCGCGAAAGAACCCGGCATTGGCGGGATCATCGCGGGTAAACCGCGCCTCGAACGCCTCATCGACTTCATAGCTTTTTTGCGCGATGCACGGGCCGACCACCGCGGCGATATCGCCACGGCGCGCGCCGAGCGCCTCCATCGCCGCCAGCGTGGCATCGGTCACCCCGGCCAGCGCGCCTTTCCACCCGGCATGCGCGGCGCCGATCACCCCGGCGCGCGAATCGCAGAACAGCACCGGCGCGCAATCGGCGGTGAGGATGCCCAGCAGCACCCCGCGCACGTTCGTCACCAGCGCATCAGCGGGCGGGCGCGCGCTGTCGGGCCAAGGTGTGGTCACTGTGACTACATCGGCGGAATGGATCTGATAGGCGCAGACCAGCGGCGCGCCGGGCAGCACCGCCGCTACCGCGCGGGCGCGGTTTTCGGCGGTGGCGGCGGGATCATCGTCGCTGCCCCAGCCGACATTGAGCCCGGCATGCAGCCCGGTGCTGACCCCGCCGCGCCGGCCGCAAAAGCCGTGCGCGGCGCCGGCCAGCGCGGGATGCGTCAGCGCCTCGACCGCGCTCATCCGTTGAGGCTCTTGCCGACTTGTTCGCGCACGTCGCGCGACAGCGCGGGGCTGGCGGCGATGCGCTCGAGCTCGGCGCGCATCAGCGCGGCGCGCGCCGGCTCGATCTTGCGCCAGCGGCCCAGCGGCGGGACAAACCGCGCCGCGACATTGCCGTTGATCGGATCGAGCGCGAGGATCAGATCGGCGATCAGCCGATAGCCCTCGCCGCCTGCATGGTGAAACGCGGCGGTATTGGCGGCAAACGCCATGTACAGCGCGCGCACCCGGTTGGGGTTGGTCAGCGTGAAATCGGCATGCTGCGCCAGCGCGCGGGTATGGTCGATCGCGGCGGGGTGCAGCGATCCCGCCTGCAACGAAAACCACTTGTCGATCACCAGCTGATTGCCGGCAAAGCGCTGGTGAAAATCGGCCAGCGCGGCGGCGCGCTCGGGCCCGTCGAGCCCGCACAGCACCATCAGCGCGCCCTGACGATCGGTCATGTTGTCGGCGGCGGCATATTGCGCGGCGGCGCGGCGGGTGGCTTCGGCGGGATCGGCCGGGGCGAGATAGACCAGCGCCTGCGTCTTGAGCTTGCGCGCGCCGCGCGCGGCGGCATCGAGGCTGAACGGCACCGCGCTGGTGCGATCGTGCAGCGCGTGCCAGCGATCGGCCAGCACACGGCCCAGATGCGCCTTCAGCGCTTCGCGCTCGGCGCGCACCCGCACCGGATCAACCGCATCGATCTGTTCGGCCAGGTAGGTCTCGCCGGGCAGGATCACCAGTTCGCCGCGCATCAGATCATCGAGCGCGGGATCATCGAGCACCGCCGCCATCGCCCCGGCAATCGCGCTGCGCCCGGCGGCGCGCGCGGCGTCATCCAGCCCGCCGCTGATCGCCGCGACCAGATGCTGCACCACCAGTTGCTGCATCGCTTCATAGCGGGCAAACGGATCGTCACCGTGCGCGGCGAGGAACACCAGATCGGCCTCGCTGGCGGGATGCGCCACTTCGACCGGGGCGGAAAAGCCGCGGTTGATCGACAGCACCGGCATCGTGGCATGGCCGGCAAAGCTGAAGCTCTGGCGCGGCTCGGTCAGCACCAGCAGGTGTTCGCCGCTGTGGCGCCCGCTGGCGCGGTCAAACAGCGCGGTGCGCAGCGGGATCACCATTGGCTGTTTCTCGGGCTGGCCGGGGGTGGGCGGGGTGGTCTGGGTCAGTTCGATCGTGACGGTATCGCCGGCATGGTGCAGCGCCACTTCGACGCGCGGGGTGCCGGCCTGCGCGTACCAGCGGCGGAACCGCGCGAGGTCGATCTGCGCCCCGTCCTCGATCGCGCGGACAAAATCCTCGCAGGTCGCCGCTTCGCCATCGTGGCGGTCGAAATAGAGATCGGTGCCGCGCCGGAACCGCTCCGGCCCGGTCAGCACGGTCATCATGCGGATCACCTCGGCGCCCTTGTTGTAGACCGTCGCGGTGTAGAAATTGCTGATTTCCTGATACGAATCCGGGCGGATCGGGTGTGCCAGCGGGCCCGAATCCTCGGGGAACTGGGCCGCGCGCAGCACCCGCACATCCTCGATGCGTTTGACCGGGGGCGATCCCATGTCGGCGCTGAACTGCTGATCGCGCAGCACGGTAAAGCCTTCCTTGAGCGAAAGCTGGAACCAATCGCGACAGGTGACCCGGTTGCCCGACCAGTTGTGGAAATATTCGTGCGCCACCACCCCTTCGACCGCGTCGTAATCGCCGTCGGTGGCGGTTTCGGGATCGGCGAGGATGTAGCGGGTGTTGAATATGTTCAGCCCCTTGTTCTCCATCGCCCCGGCGTTGAAATCGGACACCGCGACAATGTTGAACACGTCGAGATCATATTCGCGGCCATAGACGCGTTCGTCCCACGCCATCGAGGCGATCAGGCTGCGCATGGCATGGCCGGTGCGCGTTTCATCGCCCGGTCGCACCCAGATCGCCAGATCCACCGGCCGCCCCGAACGGGTGACAAAGCGATCGCGGCTGGCCACCAGCTCGCCCGCGACCAGCGCGAACAAGTACGATGGTTTGGGCCAGGGGTCGTTCCATTGCGCCCAATGCGTGCCATCGCCATTGTCGCCGCTGGCGACCGGATCGCCGTTTGACAAGAGCACCGGAAACCGCGCGCGATCGGCGGTCATCCGCACGCTGTAGCGGCTGAGCACATCGGGGCGGTCGGGGAAAAAGGTGATGCGGCGAAACCCTTCGGCCTCGCACTGCGTGCACAGCAGGCCGTCGCTGGCATAAAGACCCGACAATTGCGTGTTGGCGGCAGGGTTGATCAGCGTTTCGATGGTTACCTGATGCGCATCGCCGGGCAGGGTGATCACCAGATCATCGCCATCCATTGCCCAGGCATTGTGCGCGTGGCCATCGACCAGCAGCTTGGCCACGGTCAGCCCGTCGCCGTTCAGCCGCAGCGGCGCGCCCGGCTCGGCGCGGGCGACATCGAGCGTTGCGCGCACCCGCGTCGAATCAAGCGACAGCGCAAAATCGAGCGCGATCGTCGGCACCTGCCACGCGGGCGGGCGGTAATCGGCGCGCTGGATCACGGCGGGTTGGTCGGACGGGGCGACAGGAGCGCTGGACAGGTCGTTCATGACCGGCAATGTAGGGGCTGGCGCGACGGGAGCAATGGCCAAGTGCCGGCTTGTACCCGGCCATGCCCGCAAGACATCGCGAAACGGGGGTTGGGAATGCGACGGGCACGGGTAATGCTGGCAGGATGTCTGGCGCTGGTTCCGGCGCTGGCGCGCGGCGCCGCGTTCGATGTCGATCATGCCACGCAGACCTGGCTGGCGACGCTTGGCCCGGCGGCGCGGGCGCGCTCGGACGCCTATTTCGACGGGTCGATCGTGTTGCAGGCCGTCGGCACGCTGGTCACGCTGGTGATCTGCTGGCTGATCGCGCGCAGCGGCGTGCTGCTCGATGCGCGCGACCGGTTGCGCCGCCATGGCTGGCGACCGTGGGTGGTGATGCTGGCGGTGGCGGCGCAGTTCCTGTTCTGGCTGGTGCTGCTGGGGCTGCCCTGGGCGATCTATACCGAGTTCTGGCGCGAACGGCAGTACGGGCTGATGAACCAGGGGTTTGGTGCCTGGCTGGGTGATCAGGCGATCGCCATGGTGCTGACGGTGGTGATGGGCGCGCTGGCGCTGACCGTGATCAACTGGGCGATCCGCACCTTTGCGCGGACATGGTGGCTGGTCGGGGCGCTGGCGGTGGGGCTGATGACTGCGCTGTTTGCGCTGGTCGCGCCGGTGTTCATCACCCCGCTGTTCAACCAGTACAGCGAATTGCCCGCCGGGCCCTTGCGCACGCGGATCGAGGCGATGGCGGCGGCGCAGGCGATTCCGGCCGATCATATCTATGTGTTCAATGCCTCGCGCCAGAGCGACCGGATTTCCGCCAATGTCGCCGGGCTGGGGCCGACGGTGCGGATCAGCCTGACCGACAATCTGGTCAGGCGCGCCAGCCTGCCCGAAGCGGCGGCGGTGGTCGGGCACGAAATGGGCCATTACGTGATGGGCCATGTGTGGGTCGGGATCGTCGGCGTGACGCTGATCTCGGCGCTGGAATTCCGCCTGCTCGCATGGCTCGGGCCGCTGGCAATCGCCTGGGGCGGGCGCCGCCGTGCAGTGCGCGGGCTCGATGATCCGGCGGCGCTGCCGGTGCTGGTGGGCGGCATGGCGGCGCTGTCGCTGTTGTTTGCCCCGGTGATCAACACATTGACGCGCTATACCGAAAGCCGCGCCGATGCCTTTGGGCTGGATGCCGCGCGCGAACCCGATGGCTTTGCCAGCGTGGCGATGAAGCTGTCGTCCTATCGCAAGATCGACCCGCCGGCGTGGGAAGAGCGGCTGTTCTATGACCACCCTTCGGGCCATACCCGGGTGCACATGGCGATGGCGTGGAAAGCGGCGCATGTGCCCGATGCGCGCGAAGTGGTGCCGCCGCCGCTGCCGGCCAAGGCGCCCTGACCCTTGCACCTGTTCGTGTTCGGCATGGGCTATAGCGCCGGGGTGCTCGCTGGCCGCCTGCGCGCGCGCGGGTGGCGGGTCGATGGCACCGGGCGCGGCGGGACCGTCGCGTTTGACGATGAGGCCGGGGTGCGCGCCGCGCTGGCACAGGCCAGCCATGTGCTGTCGAGCGTGCCGCCCGATCGTGCGGGCGCCGATCCGGTGCTGGCGCGCTATGGCGATGCCGCCGGGCCGGGGTGGATCGGTTATCTGTCGTCGACCGGGGTCTATGGTGATTGCGGCGGGGCGTGGGTCGATGAAACCGCGCCGGTCGGCCATGGCCGGCGCAGCGCGCGTACCCAGGCCGATCTGGCGTGGCAGGATCGCGGCGCACGGGTGCTGCGGCTGCCGGGGATCTATGGCCCCGGGCGCAGCGCGTTTGACCGGCTGCGCGATGGCACCGCGCGCCGGCTGATCGCGCCGGGCCAGGTGTTCAGCCGCATCCATGTCGCCGATATCGCCGATGCGGTGATCGCCGCGCTGGACGCCCCGGCCGGGGTCTACAACATCGCCGATGACGAACCGTGCGATGCCAATGCGGTGATCGAGGCGGCCGCGCGTATCGCCGGGATCGCGCCGCCGCCGCTGGTGCCGCTGGACCAGGCCGACCTGTCACCGATGGCGCGCGCGTTCTATGCCGAAAACCGCCGCGTCGCCAATGGCAAGGCACAGCGCGTGCTCGGCTGGCGCCCGCGCCATCCGACCTGGCGCGAAGGGCTGCGGGCGATCTGGACCGGGCAGGCGCTGGTCTGAAGGCACCTGCAGCGACCGTCAAAAAGCCCTCCCCCTCAGGGGGAGGGTTGGGTGGGGGTGTTCGGAGCGCGAGATGATTCACGCCCTTTCGAGCGCATACACCCCTCCCCAACCCCTCCCCTGAGGGGAGGGGCGTTGAGCACCGCGCCGTTCAGGCCCTAAACCCGCCTTGCGCGCAGCGCGACCACCAGCCCGATCAGCGAGAGCACCGCGCCGGCGCTGTTGAGCGCGGACCAGCGATAGCCTTCGAACACGGTCGACAGCGTCATCGCCACCACCGGCACCAGCACGCCGTTGTAGGCGGCGCGCCCTGGCCCCATTTCGCGCAGCAGCAGGTTGTAGAGCGGAAAAGTCAGCACCGATCCGACCAGCGACAGATAGGCGACGCTGCCCAGATAAGCCGGGTGCCAGTCGATCACCGGCGGCCCCGACAGCACGAACGCCAGCACACTGTCGACCACGGCGCCGATCAGAAAGGCCCAGGCCAGCAATTGCGTTGCCGGCACGCGCCGCGCCGGGGCCGCCGCTTGCAGCACATTGCCGGTCGAGGCGCACAGCAGCGCCAGCACGGTCATCGCCGCGCCCAGCGGCACGTCGCTGCCGGCGGGTGCGGCGCGGTATTCGTTGATCATCAGCAGCACGATGCCGGCAAACGCGATCACCGATCCGGCGATGAACCCGCGCGTGACCGGATTGCCCAGAAACAGCCGCGCAAACACCGCATTGGGCACCACCAGCAGCGCAAACACCACCGCCACCAGCCCCGATGTCAGATGGCTTTCGGCGCGATAGACAAACTGGAAATTGCCGCAGAACAGGCTGATCCCGATCAGCGCGGCAAAGCCGAGCCCGGCGCGATCGGGCCACGGCGCAGTCAGCGGAATATCGCCGCGCGCCAAGCCAAAGGCAAACATCCCGACCGCCGCGCCGACAAACCGCCAGGTTACCGACCAGCTTGGCGGCACCGGCCCGATCGACCCCTTGATCACCAGCCAGGTCGATCCCCACACCAGCGCGGTGATCACAAAGGCGACCACGACGCGCGCGTCGGGGCCGTGGCGACTGGCGGTCACAGCGCGGCGATGGCGCGTGCCAGGGCCGCCACATGCGCCGGATCGCTGTTCCACGCGGTAACCAGCCGCGCCGCGCCGGGCGCCCCGGCGGGCGCGGTCCAGTCGTAGAAATCAAACCCCTGCGCGCGCAAGGCGGCGGCTTCGGCGGGGGCCAGCGTCAGGAACACCTCGTCGGCTTCGACCGGGTGCATCAGCCGGCTGCCGGCGGCGGCGGCCAATTCGGCAGCGGCGGCATTGGCGGCGCGGGCATTGGCCAGCCACAGGTCATTGTCGAGCAGCGCCAGGATCTGCGCGGCGAGATAGCGCCCCTTTGATTGCAAGTGCCCGGCGCGCTTGCGCATGCGGGCGATGCGATCGACCATCGCCGCCTCGCGCGCGCGGCCAAACAGCACGATCGCTTCGGCCCCCATGCCGCCGTTTTTGACAAAGCCGAAGCTCAGCGCGTCAACGCCTGCAACCACCTCGCCGGGGTGGCAGCCCAGGTGCGCCACGGCATTGCCGAACCGCGCCCCATCCATGTGCAGCCACAGCCCGCGCGCGCGGGCAAGCTCGGCAATCGCCGCCACTTCGGCCGGGGTATAGACGCGGCCATATTCGGTCGACTGGGTGATCGAAATCGCATGCGGCTGCACGCGGTGAACATCGGGACGGATCGGATCGATCGCCGCAGCGATGCTGTGCGGGGTAATCTTGGCCCCCGCCCCTTCGGCGAGAATCAGCTTGGCCCCGTGGGTATAGAACCCCGGCGCGCCGCCTTCGTCGGTTTCGATATGCGCCTCGCGGTGGCAGACGATCCCGCCAAACGGCGGCACCATCGCCGCCAGCGCCAGGCAATTGGCCGCCGTCCCGGTCGCCACCCACAGCGCGGTGGCGGGCTGGCCGAACAGATCGGTGAACGCCGCATCCAGCCGGCGCGACAGCGCATCGCCGTCATAGCCATGATCGGACTGGTCAGCGGCGTGCAGCGCCGCCCAGACAGCGGGATGGACCGCAGCGGTATTGTCGGAAAAGAACAGCATGATCCGCGCCATGCGGCGCACCGGCGCGCCGGTCAAGCGCTTGATCGGGGGATGTGCCGGACCAAAAGGGAAATGGTGCTGCTGGGGAGGATTGAACTCCCGACCTCAGCCTTACCAAGGATGCGCTCTACCACTGAGCTACAGCAGCACGCCATTTCCGCATTGGCGCGCCCTGGTGGCGCGCGGCAGGGGCGCCCTTTGGCGGGCACCGGGGCCATTGTCAAGCGGGGCCTTGCGTCTGCGCGCGTCATTCGCCACATCGCTGGGCATGACCGAACGCATTTCCCCTGCCACGGCCATGGCCCGGGCCGAACGCGCCGCGCGGCTGGCGCAGCAATTGCGGGCCAATCTGCATCGCCGCAAGGCGCAGGCGCGCGCGCTGCAAGTGGGCGAAGCCGCGACAAGCGACCTTCCCAAATCGTGACCGATCGCCTAGGGCGCTTCGCCTGATAGCATTGGCAGGACTATTTGCGCATGCCCCGTCTGATCCTTGTTCGCCACGGCCAGTCGCAGTGGAATCTGGAAAACCGCTTCACCGGCTGGTGGGATGTCGACATCACCGCGCAGGGCGCGGCCGAAGCGAGCGCGGCCGGCACGCTGCTGCGCGAACGCGGCGTGTTGCCGACGGTGGCGTTCACTTCGGTGCAGACGCGCGCGGTCAAGACGCTGCATCTGGTGCTCGAAGCGGCCGGGCGGCTGTGGATTCCCGAAACCAAGGACTGGCGCCTGAACGAACGCCACTATGGCGGGCTGACCGGGCTGGACAAGGCCGAGACCGCCGCACGCCATGGCGAGGATCAGGTCAAGATCTGGCGCCGCAGCTTTGACGTGCCGCCGCCGCCGCTCGAGCCGGGCAGCGCGTTCGATCTGGCCGGTGATCCGCGCTATGCCGGGATCACGGTGCCCGCGACCGAAAGCCTGAAAGACACCATCGCCCGCGTGCTGCCCTATTACGAGGCGGCGATTGCCCCGTGCCTGCGCGCCGGCGAAACGGTGATCGTGGCCGCGCACGGCAATTCGCTGCGCGCGCTGGTCAAGCATCTGTCGGGCATTTCCGATGCCGATATCACCGGGCTGGAAATCCCCACCGGGCAGCCGATCATTTATGATCTGGATGACGCGCTGGTGGCGACCGACCGCTATTATCTGTCCGACCGTCAGGGGTGACCGCGATGCAACCCCGCGTTCCCGTCGCGATCGTGATGGGCAGCCAGTCCGACTGGGAAACCATGCAGCATGCCGCCACGGTGCTCGACCGGCTGGGCGTGGCGCATGATTGCCGCATCGTTTCGGCGCACCGCACCCCCGACCGGCTGTGCGAATTTGCCAGGACCGCGCACACGCAGGGCTTTGCGGTGATCATCGCCGGGGCCGGCGGCGCGGCGCATCTGCCCGGCATGGTGGCGGCGATGACGCATCTGCCGGTGCTCGGTGTGCCGGTGCAATCGCGCACCTTGAGCGGGCTCGACAGCCTGTTGTCGATTGTGCAGATGCCCGCCGGCATTCCGGTCGGCACGCTGGCGATTGGCGCGGCGGGCGCGACCAATGCCGGATTGATGGCGGCGGCGATTCTGGCCACCGGCGACTCCGCGCTGGCCGACCGGCTGATCGCCTGGCGCGCCGAACAGAGCGCCGCCGTAGCGGAACGGCCGGTATAGCGATGATCGCTCCCGGCGCGACGATCGGCATTCTGGGCGGCGGCCAATTGGGCCGGATGATCGCCATGGCCGCGGCCCAATTGGGCTATCGCTGCCATATCTATGCGCCAGAGGCCGATCCGGTGGCGGGCGATGTTGCCGCGCGGGTAACGCGCGGGGCGTTTGACGACCGCGCTGCGCTGGCCGCATTTGCCCGCGACTGCGCGGTGGTGACCTATGAATTCGAAAACGTCGCCGCCGCGCCGTTAAGCGCGATCACCGCGCATGCCCCGCTGCACCCGCCGGCGCGCGCGCTCGAAGTGGCGCAGGACCGCGCCTTTGAAAAACGCTTTGTGCAGGATCTGGGCGGGCGCCCGGCGCCGTGGGCCCCGGTCGACAGCCCCGAGGATCTGGCCGCCGCGATCGCGCGGATCGGCACCCCGGGCATCCTCAAAACCCGCCGCGACGGCTATGATGGCAAAGGGCAATGGCGGATCACCAGCGCCGCCGATGCTGCTGCGCTTGAATGGCCGGGGGTGCCGCTGGTGTACGAAGGGTTTGTCGAATTTTTCGGCGAATTTTCGGTGATTCTGGCGCGGCGCGCCGATGGCGTCTGCGCATTTTGGGATTCGGCGCACAACAGCCACCATGCCGGCATTCTGGCGCGATCGGCGGTGCCCGCCCCGGCGGCGATTGCCGCGCAAGTGCCGGCGGCGCGTGCGCTGGCCGAACAGGTCGCGGCGGCGCTCGATCATGTTGGCGTGCTGACGCTCGAATTCTTTGCCACCGCCGAGGGGCCGGTGTTCAACGAAATGGCGCCGCGCGTGCACAATTCGGGCCACTGGACGATCGAGGGCGCGCTGACCAGCCAGTTTGAAAACCATGTCCGCGCGATCTGCGGGCTGCCGCTGGGCGCGACCACGCTGGTGGCAAACGGCGCAGTGATGGACAATCTGATCGGCGATGCCGCTGCCGACTGGGCGACGATCCTGGCCGATCCGGCCAATCACCTGCATCTTTATGGCAAGGCTGCGGCGCGCCCCGGGCGCAAGATGGGCCATGTTACCCGAGTGACGGGATAAGCGCAGCCTGATGCCCGGCCTGACCATCTTTGTGGCGCGCGCCGCCGACGGCACGATCGGCGATGCCGGGACGATGCCGTGGCACCTGCCCGCCGATCTGCGCCGGTTCAAGGCGATGACGATGGGCCGGGCGATGATCATGGGGCGCAAGACGTTCGAATCGCTGCCCGGCCTGTTGCCGGGCCGCCGCCATGTCGTGCTCACCCGCGATGCCGGCTGGGCGCGCCCCGGAGCCGAAATCGCCACCACCCCGGCAGCCGCGCTGGCATTGGGCGGACCCGATGCCGTGCTGATCGGCGGGGCGCAGACCATCGCGCTGCTCGAAGCGCACGCGGACCGGCTCGAACTGACCGAAATCCATGCCCGGTTTGGCGGTGATACCGTGATGCCGCCGCCCGGCCCGCATTGGCGTGAGGTCGCGCGCGACCCGCAACCGGCGGGCGCTTCCACCCCGGCGTTTGACTGGGTCAGCTATGTACGGGTGGCGCCATGATGCGGTTTGATTCGCGCGAACGCCTGCCCGATGCCTGGCGCGGGGCGGTGATCGCGCTGGGCAATTTTGACGGGTTTCATCGCGGGCATCAGGCCGTGGCCGGCGCGGCGATCGCCTGGGCGCGCGAACTGGGCCGGCCGGCGATCATCGCCACGTTTGATCCGCATCCGGTGCGCCATTTTGCCCCCGCTGCGCCGCCGTTCCGGCTGACCACGCTTGACCAGCGCCAGGCGCTGTTTGCCGCGGCCGGCGCCGATGCGATGCTGGTGTTCCACTTTGATGCCGCGCTGGCGGCGACCAGCGCAGAGCAATTTGTCGGCGATCTGCTGGCCGATCGGCTGGGCGCGGCGGCGGTGGTGACGGGGCAGGATTTCACCTTTGGCCGCGCGCGCGGCGGCAACGTCGACGTGCTGGCCCGGCTGGGCGCAGAGATCGGGCTGCTGACCCGCGCGGTCGGCCCGGTCGCTGCCGATGGCGAGGTGATTTCATCGAGCCGCATCCGCGATGCACTGGTCGCGGGCGACCCGGTGACCGCGACGCAGCTGATGACCCGCCCGTTTGCGATTGCCGCGCGGGTGCAGCATGGCGACAAAGTCGGCCGCACCATCGGGTTTCGCACCGCCAATTGCGATCTGGGCGATTATCTGCGCCCGCGTTACGGCATTTATGCGGTGACCGCGCGGCTGGGCGATGGCCGCGTGCTCAAGGGCGCGGCCAATCTGGGGGTGCGGCCGATGTTCGACCCGCCCAAGGAATTGCTTGAACCGCATTTCTTCGACTTTGCCGAAGATATCTATGATCAGCCGATCGAGGTCGCGCTGCACCATTTCCTGCGGCCGGAATGGAAATTCGATTCGCTCGATGCGATGATGGAACAGATCGGGCGCGATTGTGACAAGGCGCGCGAACTGCTCGCCGCGATCTGACGCAGCGGTTATTTGTCGGTTTTGCCTGCAACCCCGGCGCTGCCCGACAGTATTGTGCCCAAATACACCGTTGACCGTGGCATTTTGCAATGAGACACGGGGCCAATTCATTCAGGGATATTCGGTATGGTCTGGTTGCGGCGCGTGGGGTTTGGTCTGGCGCTGCTGCTGGTCGGGCTGACCTTTCTCAATGCCAGCTGGACCTTGCGCGATCGCGGCGGGCATGTCCGGTTGATCGCCAATGGCGGGATTGCCCAGGATTATCGCCCCGGTGCGCGCCACGCGCCGTGCCCGGCGGCGCAGATCCTGCCGCCGTTGCACCATCTGTTCGAGGATACCCCGCGCAGCGTCTATGCCGCGCATACGATGGGCGCCGATCTGGTGGCGATCGACATTGTCCGCACCGCCGATGGCGCGCTGGTGCTCTATCCCGATCATGATCTCGATTGCCGCAGCGATGGCAAAGGCGCGGTATCGGCGCATACGCTGGCCGATCTGCGCAAGCTCGATATCGGCTATGGCTATACCGCCGATCAGGGCGCCACGCACCCCTTGCGCGGGGCGGGGCTGGGGCAGATCGCCACGTTTGAACAAGTGATGGATTACGATCCGCGCGCATCCTACGTCTATCGCTTTCCCGGCAATGACCTTGCCGCGCTCGAGCTGACGATCAAGCTGCTCCACGCGCGCCGGCACGATCCGGTCGCGCTGGGCGAAGGGTTCATCGGTGATGCCGCGCTCGCCGCCGCCGCGCGGCGCGCGTTTCCGGGGGTGTGGACGCTGGTTGCTGACCAATCTGCCGCGTGTCTGGGCAGCTATCGCGCATTTGGCTGGACCGGGCTGATGCCGGGATCGTGCGACGGGGCCACGCTGGCGGTGCCGCTCGATGCCACGAGCACGCTGTGGGGCTGGCCGGCGCGGTTTGAACAGCGCGTGGCCGGCGCGCATGGTGCGGTCATGGTGTTTGCCGATGCGGCCGGGACGGGCCTGCGCCATTCGCGCCAATTGGGCGATATTCCGGCCAGCTATCGCGGCATGGCGATGGTCGACAATTACTGGACGGTCGGCCCGGCGCTGCGCCCCAGCCGCGATGGCCGCACCAATGCCGAAGCAGTGGCTGCACAGGCGCGCGACGACAGCGGGCAATAACCCCCGATCCAGCGCCAATTCGCGCGTTGTGGCGCGGGTCGGGTCTGGCCTTTTGCGTGTGATTGTTTAAGGCGCTTGGCCCATGACCACCTCGCGCGATTATCGATCGACCGTCTTCCTGCCGAAGACCGATTTCCCGATGTAGGCATCACTGCCGCAAAAGGAGCCGGGGATACTGGCCCGCTGGCAGGATATCGGGCTGTACCGCCTGCTGCGCGATGCCCGCGCCGGGCGCGACAAGTTCATCCTGCATGACGGCCCGCCCTATGCCAATGGCGACATGCATATCGGCCATGCGCTCAATCATATCCTCAAGGACATGGTGGTGCGCACCCGCTCGCTGCGCGGGTTTGACGCGCCTTATGTGCCCGGCTGGGATTGCCACGGCTTGCCGATCGAATGGAAAGTCGAAGAGGAATACCGCAAGAAAAAGCTGAACAAGGACGATGTGCCGCCGCGCGAATTTCGCGACCAGTGCCGCGCCTATGCGCGCGGCTGGGTCGATGTGCAGCGCGAACAGTTGAAACGGCTGGGCATCAACGGCGATTGGGACAATCCCTATCTGACGATGGATTTCGCCGCAGAGGCGACCATCGTGCGCGAATTGCTGCGCTTTGCCGAAACCGGCCAATTGTATCGCGGCGCCAAGCCGGTGATGTGGAGCCCGGTTGAAAAGACTGCGCTGGCCGAGGCGGAAATCGAATACGAAGACATCACCAGCACGCAGATCGATGTCGCGTTCGACATTGTCAGCGCGCCCGAACCCGATCTGGTCGGGGTATCGGCGGTGATCTGGACCACCACGCCGTGGACGATCCCGGTCAACCAGGCGATCGCGTTCGGCCCGGCGATCGACTATTTCGTGATCGAACTCGATGGCCGGCGCTATCTGGTCGCCGAACCTATGGTCGAAGCGTTTGCCGCGCGCGCGGGCAAGGGCGCGCCGCGCATGCTGTTCTATATCAAGGGTGCCGCGCTGGCGGGTGCGGTGGCGCGCCATCCGATGCACGCGCTGGGCGGATTTTTCGCGCGGCCGCGTCCCTTGCTGGCGGGCGATTTCGTCACCACCGATTCGGGCACCGGGCTGGTGCACATGGCGCCCGACCATGGCGAAGACGATTTTGCCTTGTGCAAGGCAAACGGGCTCGATCCGGTGTTCGCGGTCGAAGGTGATGGCCGCTACCGCGCCGACTGGCTGTGGCTGGCCGGGCAGGGCAGCGTGATCAACCCGAAATTCAACGCGCCCGATGGCCCGATCTGCGCCGCTTTGGCTGAAACCGGGGCGCTGGTCGCGGCCAGCGCCGATTATCGCCATTCCTACCCGCATTCGTGGCGGTCAAAGGCCAAAGTGATCTATCGCTGCACCCCGCAATGGTTTGTGCCGATGGACAAGCCGATCGATCCGATCCTGCCCCCCGGCGCCGATGATCTGGATGCGATGATGGCCCCGCGCACCCTGCGCGAACGCGCGGTCAAGGCGATCCGCGAAACCCGCTTTGTTCCCGAAAAGGGGCGCAACCGCATCGGCGCGATGGTCGAAGGGCGGCCCGACTGGGTGCTGTCGCGCCAGCGCGCGTGGGGCGTGCCGCTGACGCTGTTTGTCCATCGCCAGAGCGGCGAAGTGCTGGTCGATGCCGCAGTCAATGCCCGGATCATCGCGGCGATCGCCGCCGATGGGGTCGATGCCTGGGACGAAGCGCGCGCCGCCGAATTCCTGGGGGCCGACCATGCGGTGGACGATTACGAACGCGTGACCGACATCCTCGATGTGTGGTTCGATTCGGGATCGACCCATGCCTTTGTGCTGGAAAGCGGGCGCTGGCCCGATCTGCTGCGCGGCGATGGCTATTCCGGCCCGCTCGCCGATCTCTATCTCGAAGGGTCGGATCAGCATCGCGGCTGGTTCCAGTCGTCGCTGCTCGAAGCCTGCGCCACGCGCGGCCATGCCCCGTACAAGGCGGTGCTCACGCACGGCTTCACGATGGATGCCAAGGGCATGAAAATGTCCAAGTCGCTGGGCAACACGATCAGCCCGATCGACCTGATGCGCGATTATGGCGCCGATATCCTGCGGCTGTGGGCGCTGTCGGTCGATTTCACCGAAGACCACCGCATCGGCAAGGAAATCCTTGCCGGGGTGGCCGATCAGTATCGCAAGCTGCGCAATACCTTCCGCTATCTGCTCGGCGCGCTCGACGGGTTTGACGATGCCGAACGCGTTGAAGTGGCGGCGATGCCCGATCTCGAACGCTATGTGCTGGCGCGGCTGGCGGCGCTGAATGCAGTGCTGGCGCAGGCGGTGGAAGACTATGATTTCAATACCTATGTCCGCGCGCTGAGCGATTTCTGCAACGAAGACCTTTCGGCGTTCTATTTCGATATCCGCAAGGACAGCCTCTATTGCGACGCCGCCGGATCGCTGCGCCGCCGCGCCTGCCGCACGGTGATGGACACGCTGTTCCACGCGCTGGTGCGCTGGGCCGCGCCGGTACTGGTGTTTACCGCCGAAGAAGTGTGGGGCACCCGCTATCCCGAGGCGGGCAGCGTGCATCTGCTCGAATGGCCCGAACTGCCGGCGGTGAGCGTGGACGAGGCGCAGTGGCAGGCGCTGCGCGCACTGCGCGAACAGGTCAACGAAGCGATCGAACCGCTGCGGCGCGACAAAGTGATCGGATCGGGCCTGCAGGCGGCGGTCATCGTGCCGCACGACGCGCCGGAGGCCGATCTGGCCGAACTGTTCATCACCGCCAGCGTAACGCGCGGCGAGGGCGTGGCGGTGGCGCGCACCGATCATCACAAATGCGGCCGCTGCTGGCGCCACCTGCCCGAAGTGGCAGAGGATGGCGACTTGTGCGCGCGTTGTGACGAGGTGGTAGCCCAACTCGACAGCCAGCCGGCATGACCGCCGATCGCGCCCTGTTTGCGGTGTGGAGCCGGCGCGCGTTCGGCTATGGCCTGGCGCTGCTGGTGTTTGCGCTCGACCGCGCGATCAAGGCGCTGTTGCTGGGGCCGGTGGCGCTGGACCAGGTCGATGCGGTGCGCCTGCTGCCGATATTCGATCTGCGCTTTACCCAGAATTTCGGGGTGTCGCTGGGGCTGTTTACCGCCACCTCGGCGCAAATGCGGCTGATCCTGATCGCCGGAACCGGCGCGATCGCGCTGGGCGTGGCGGGCTGGCTGCTGGTCGAACGGCGCCGTGCCGATGTGATCGCGCTGGCGCTGGTGCTGGGCGGGGCGCTGGGCAATATCTATGACCGGGCCACCCACGGTTTTGTGATCGATTATGCCGATTTGCACTTTGGCAGCTTTCGTCCGTTCCTGATTTTCAACTTTGCCGATGCGGCGATCACCATCGGCGTGCTGATACTGCTTGCCCGATCGCTGCTTTCCGGCGAAAAGCCCCCCAAGACCGGGCGGCAAGCCCCCATGGAGAAGTTGTAATGCGCAAATCCGCCCTGTTCCCTGTTGCCGGCGTGGTGCTGGCGGGTCTGCTAGGCGGGTGCAGTTCGCACACTTCGCTGTTCAACCGCGTGCGTCCCGACGAATTTGCGGTGACCCGCCAGGCGCCGCTGGCCGTGCCGCCCGATTTCGCGCTGGTGCCGCCCAATCCCGGCGCCGCGCGCCCGCAGGATGTCGATTCCAGCCGTCAGGCGCTTGACGTGATGTTTGGCGGCCCGGCGCCGCGCAGCGCGGTGGAAACCGACGCGCTGGGCAAGGCGGGCGCTTCGTCCCCGGCGATTCGCAGCGTGGTCGGCGATCCCAAGACCACCACCGTGCCAAAGGGTGCCGGGGTGCGCGATATTGAAAAGGCGCCCGAAACGAACAGCGCCGCCGCGCAGGCGCATTGACCGGCGGCGCTGCGCCAAAGGTTAATAAGGCGATTTCTCGCGCTTGCAAAAGCGGGTGATTAGGTAGATATACGAATCACACTTTTGTGGAGAGTCGCCATGCGCTCACGTAAACTCATTGCCGGTCTGGCTGCTGCGGCCCTGTTCAGCGCCACCATGCCGGCCAAGGCTGCTGGTGAAGATGCTGGCGGCTCGACCGACGGGACCACCGCCGTGATCATCGGCCTGATGGCCACCGGTCTGGTCGTGGCCGGGGTTGTTGATGCCGGCAAGTCGCCGTAATCGCTGATTGCTCCGCACACGGTGATGCCGTGTCGCCGTAGCCGGCGTTCGCGTTGATTTCTCAAAAACCGCCCGTGCTTCGTGCATGGGCGGTTTTTGATTCCTGGCCCGGGCAAGTGCCGTTGATCGCGCCGGCCAGTTGCATGTGCGCGATCCATTGCGCCGCCTCGCTGCGGCTGATCGCGCGGACCCCGCCATCGGCATCGTTGATCAGCAGCGGCGCGGTGCAATCGCCGGGGGGCAGCGCGCTGCGGTCGGCCGCCATCGCCACCAGCAGATGATGCGTCGCATCGCGCCATACCGCGCGCAACACCGGTGTGCCGTGTGCTGCCGGCGGCAGTGCGGCGCGTTGGCAGCCGCCGATCAGCAGGGCCAGCGCCAAAGCGAGCGCGCGGTCAGAACACCGCATGATCACCGCGATCGGGCGCGGCAGCACCTTCGAGTACCGCGCGGTAATGATCAAACAGCGTGTCGCTGCCGGTTTCCGGGGTGGCCTCGGCGCTGTACCGCCCGGTCGCCGGGTCGAGCACCAGCATCGATTGGGTGGCGTAATAGCGGCCGATCCGCGCCAGTTCCGCCTTGGTCGCCAGCGCCGGCACGATCCGCCCGATCAGACCCAGCACCCCGGAAATCGCGCCGAGCAGAGCCACCGGCACGCGCGAAAACCGCGCCGGCTGCCCGGTCATCGCAAACAACGCCTCGCCCTGGTCGCGCGGGGTGATCGCCGGGCCGGGGCCGCCGATCGGCAAGATGCGGTTCCATCGCGCGGGATCGGTCAGGCACCCGGCGATATAGCGCGCCAGATCGCGATCGCTGATCGGTTTGCACGCGGTCAGCCGGCCATCGCCAAAGATCAGAAACGGCCGCCCCTGCCGCACCCGGTCAATCTGCCCCGACAATGATTTGAAAAACGCGGTCGGCCGCACGATCGAATGGCGCAGGCCCGATGCGATCAATTCCGCCTCGAACGCCAGCTTGGCGTGCTGAAACGCCAGCATCGGCCGCTGCACGCAGATCGCCGAAAGCAGCACGAAATGGCGCACCCCGCTGGCCTGCGCCGCCGCCAGCACATGGCTGTGCGCGCGATGATCGATCGCCCGGGCATCGGCGGCGACCCCGGTGCGCGATGCCATGCACGAGATCACCGCATCGAAAGTGGCCCCGGCAAACCCCTTTGCCAGCACGGCATCGCGATCGGCCAGATCAACCACGCGGACCGCCGCGCCGGGCAGATCGACCGCGCGCCGCACCAGACAGGTGACCAGATGGCCCTGCGCGAGCAGTTCGGCGAGTACCGCGCGGCCGATCGTGCCGGTTGCCCCCAGCAGCACAATCCGCAAGGGGCCCGCTGGCCGGTCGATCGGATCAGGCTGGGTCATCGCCTTTGCGTTATGCCAGCGCGGCGCGGCGGGGCAAGCCCCGAGCGGCGTCAGCAGCAGGCGGTGCGGCGCATGTTGATGATATGCGCGCTGGCGACCAGGCCGACCCCGGCGATGGTCATTGCCGCCTCGCCCGTGCCGTGTTCGCTGATGATCGCGCCGGCCATCAGCAGCAGCCCGGCGCTGCCCAGCGCCAGCGGCAGGCGATGGCCATGGCGCAGTGCATTGCCGCCAATCGTCAGCGCGCCGATCAGGACCGCCGCGATCAGGCCAAAGCGGTGGATTGCCGGGTGTAGCAGGATGCCGCCGCCCAGCCCCAGCATGCCGATCAGCACCAGCCCGGCCAGGCAATGCACCATGCACAGCCCCGACACGATCACGCCCAGCCGATCGAGCCGGGCATGGGGATGATGGTGGATCGGGGCGGGGGCCTTGCGCATGGCCGGCGCTATATGTGACATTGTATCATCGCGCAAGCGGGGTGATGCCGGATGGGGCCGGTTTGCCCCGGTTAACCCCTTGCACGCGGGCCGATTGCGCGTAACAGCGCGCAGGCCATGACCAATCCTGCCCCTTCTGCCCGTCCGCTTGCGCTTGCCCGCTGGCTTGGCGTTGTTGCCCTGATGATCATTGCCATCGTGGTGGTCGGCGGGATTACCCGGCTGACCGAATCGGGGGTGTCGATCACCGAATGGAATGTGGTGTCGGGCACGCTGCCGCCACTGACCGATGCGCAGTGGCAGCACGAATTCGCGCTCTATCGCCAGACCCCGCAATATATCCGCATCAACGGCCCGGCGGGGATGACGCTGGCGACGTACAAGTTCATCTTTTTCTGGGAATGGGTCCATCGCCTGCTGGCGCGCAGCATCGGCATGGTGTTTGCGCTGCCGCTGGTGTGGTTCTGGCTGCGCGGGGCGATCCCGGCCGGGTACAAGCCACGTCTGATCGCGCTGTTGGCGCTGGGCGCGTTGCAGGGGGCGGTGGGCTGGTGGATGGTGCAATCGGGCATCGTCCATGATGTTAAGGTCAGCCATTTCCGGCTCGCCACGCATCTGCTGGTGGCGCTGACCACGCTGGGCGGGGTGGTGTGGACCGCGCTCGATCTGATCGCGCTGGCGCAGGGGCGCGCGGCGGCGCGGCTGCGGCCGCTGGGCGCGCTGGCGCTGGGCGCGGTGGCGCTGCAATTGCTGCTGGGCGCCTGGCTGGCGGGATTGCGCGCCGGGGTGATTGCCGGCGCCGGGTGGTTTTCGTGGGATGCCTGGCCGCTGATGCAGGGGCAGGTGTGGCCGGCGGGGATCGACTGGTCGGCAGGCGCCGGGCATGCGCTGGGCCATGATCCCTATCTGATCCATTTCATGCATCGCTGGTGGGCGTTTGGCGTGGTGGCGGTGCTGGTGGTGCTGGCGCGCGCGGTGCGACGGATCAACCGGCCGGCGTCGATCGCACTGCACAGCGCATTCGGCACGCAAGTGCTGCTGGGCATCGCCACGGTGTGGAGCGGGGTATGGCTGCCGCTGGCGGTTTTGCACCAGTTGACCGGGGCGCTGGTGGTGGTGGCGACCACCTGGGCGGCGCATGCGGCGGGGCGCCAAACCGCGGCCTGATTTGGACGGTATTATTTTACCTCCAAGCAAAAGCCCGGATTTCCTTGACTCTGCGCGCCCTTTGCAACAAAGGCGCCATCACTCGCCGTTCGGGACAAGCCCCGGGCGGTGCCATCCATTCAGGGAACCGAAAGCCGATGAAGGCGCTCAGCAAGGTCACCCGGTCGATCAAGCCGGCCGAGGTGGAAAAGAAATGGCACGTGATTGATGCCGATGGTCTGGTGGTGGGTCGCCTTGCGGTGATCATCGCCAATTATCTGCGCGGCAAGCACAAGCCCAGCTTTACCCCGCATGTGGACTGCGGCGATCACGTGATCGTGATCAATGCCGACAAAGTCCGCTTCACCGGCAACAAGCTGAAGGACAAGATCTATTACAAGCACACCGGCTATGCCGGCGGCATCAAGGAAGTGACCGCGGGCAAGCTGCTCGACGGCCGTTTCCCCGAACGCGTGGTGGAAAAGGCGGTTGAACGCATGATCCCGCGCGGTCCGCTGGGCCGGGCGCAAATGCGCGCGCTGCATCTTTACGCCGGTGCCGACCATCCGCACGCGGGCAACCAGCCCGAAGTGCTCGACGTCGCATCGCTCAACCGCAAGAACAAGGTGGGTGCATAATGGCTGACACCGATACCGTTTCGAGCCTGGCCGATCTGAAGGATCTGGCTGCGGCCGCCCCCGCCGAAACCACGGCGGCAGTGCACACCCCCTCGGCCCCGCCGGCCCCCTTGCGCGAACGCGAAATCGACGCGCAGGGCCGCTCGTATGCCACCGGCCGTCGCAAGGACGCCGTGGCCCGCGTGTGGATCAAGCCCGGCTCGGGCAAGATCACCGTCAACGGCCGCGACCAGCAAACCTATTTCGCCCGTCCGACGCTGCGTCTGGTGATCAACCAGCCGTTCCAGGTGGCCGGCCGCGATGCGCAATACGATGTGGTCTGCACCGTCAAGGGCGGCGGGCTGTCGGGCCAGGCCGGCGCGGTCAAGCACGGCATCGCCCAGGCGCTGTCGAAGTACGAACCCGCGCTGCGCAGCGCCGTCAAAGCCGCCGGCTTCCTGACCCGCGACCCGCGCGTGGTGGAACGCAAAAAGTACGGCAAGGCCAAGGCGCGCAAGAGCTTCCAGTTCTCGAAGCGCTGATCGCCGACCTGCTGTTTACAACAGTATGGAAATGGAAAAGCCCGGCTTTATCGCCGGGCTTTTTCATTTTTGGGGGTGTGTTGGCGGGGGGGCTTGGGTATCGGCGGCGGTGCGGGCTGCGGCCAATAAAGTGCAGCGTCACCGTAATTCAAATAAAGTGCAGTGGAGTGCACCCCAAAACTGAGACACGTCTAATTGGGTGACACATTCAGAATGCCACAATCTGTGGCGGTTTTCGATAGGCTGAGTTCGGCTTCGAACTCGGCCGGCGGTTTGTAGCCCAGC